>ERZ1643246.1575-NODE-1575-length-24455-cov-34.042131_pt1 | contig 24455 bp, 25 predicted proteins | sample MGYA00579265_ERZ1643246 | MGnify/ENA primary metagenome ERZ1643246 (study PRJEB29033, sample SAMEA4952261) | chicken gut metagenome | biome: Broiler Chicken; feature: Gastrointestinal Tract; material: Caecum | place: Ireland | collected 2018 | study: Broiler...
TTACAAATATTACTTGCTCCTGTAATATAGTTCATATCTACATCATAAAGTCGCGCCAATTTTATTAGACTATCAATAGGAATACGAGTGTACCCTAATTCATAATCACTATATGTCTTTTGACATATACATAAAAAATCGGCTATTTGTTGTTGAGTGTATGAATTATTAAGCCTAAGGCTTCTAATAATATTATTCCATATCATAATTCCATTCCTTTACTATAAATTAAAGATAGGCAATAAACCTATCTTATAAGTTTAGTTGTTATTTAAAGGTTTAAAAGTCATTTCACCTATTGAAGTTCCTTGAATATTTGCATTGCCTTTTCCACCTCTTGAGCGTCTTGGTTTTTTAATATCGTTTTTATTTACAATAACTTTTGAACATTCATTGATAATTTTTTCAAGATAATTTTCGGCAGTTACTGTTTTTTCTCCGCCTGTTATTTCTGAGGCATCATTTATTTTTCTTATGTTATCAAAAAAGTCTGGTGGACAAATAGTTTGTTTTGAAACTGTATCCAATACAATTTTCATAAAATCATATCCTTTCTTTTACAAAATTTGACATTATAATATCATAAATAATTAGAAAAATAAGTGTACAGAGTTATAAACTCTAACATAGAGTGAATAACTCTATAATAAAACCAAAAGCCACAGAAAGCTAGAACTTGTAATAGCACAGTATAGAGTTAAAAACTCTAAAAATAAAAAAGGCAGAGTTATACACTCTAAACAAATAAAGGTTGCGAATTTTAAGGAAAAATACATATAAGAAGCGGAAAAAAATCATTGTTAATCTAATTATAGTTAAAGGCGCGGTGAAATTCAAAGTTTTGTATTTTAGTTTGCAGTGAATTATAATAAAAAGGGGAAATATAAACTATTGGCGGTCGCGCCGACAAAAATTAAAGTTTTGAAATTTAGTAGAAATTTTATTATAATTATTATAGAAAATAAATAAAGGAAAAAGAAAAGCGCGAAAATCAAATATTTGAGAATTTTTTTATAGAGTTATTATATATCATTATTACAGTACAAATAAGCAGGAAAAACCTGAAAATTTTGTTAAGGAGAATATAATAAGGATGGAATTAGAAAAAGAAAAAGTTATTAAAAGAATAAAAGAAGCAAAAGAATATGGACTAAATTATTCACAATTAGCAAGAGAAATAGGATTACAACCTATTACAATTTATATGTTTGTTAATGGTACATATAATTTGTCAAAAAGGAAACAATTACAAGCCTTGTGTATTATAGAAAGATATATTGAAGAAATAAAAAACGAATTAAGAATAATAGAACATAAAGGACTTTGTACAAAATGAACACATTAGAAAAACAATTACAAGGCATAATTCAAAATAGTGTTTCAAAAACAATGAATATAAAAATACCATTACAAGAAAATACAGAAGATAGAAACTTGCTATTGCAAGTATTAAAGGCACAAGTGAAGATACAAGAAGATATAAAAAGAATACAGGTATCGTTAAGCACAATGTCAAGCCAAATAAATGTACTAAACCACCACCATGACTATTTGACATCAAATAAGAGGGGGTAGTTTTGGGAAAATAACCGTTTTAGAATATAAAATGTACTATGAAATGGGAAATACAGTAACTTATTACAAAAAAATAAATTTATAAAAAGCGGAAAATACATAGATATAAAAAGAAAAAAATAAAATAGTACGAGAAAAATAAGGAAAATTTAAAATTGAGTAATAGTAAAAGGCGCGAAGAATAAGGAAACTTTGCTACTTTTCGCGCCAACTATTAAAATTAAGCGTTACTTTCCGTAAAAGGTGTTTGTCTGATTATAGGTAAGAGAGATGTATATTGCACTATAACATAAAAGGGGGCAGACTGTATTAAATTACAAGCGCTTTGGGAATTAGTTTTCGCCTTGCTTAGGCAAGTTTTGTCATATAAGCAGTGTGTATGAACATGTAAAAAACTATGGGTAATGTTATAATAAAAATAAATAAAGACAAAAAATTTACAAGAAAAGATGAAAAAATTTAAAGTTTGATATATTAAAATTATACATAAGCCCTTTTTACAATAAATATGTCTAAAAAATAGTATTCGTAATTGTATACCTTTACGAATATAAGAATATAATATAAAATAGTATTCGTAAAACTTATAAAAATATTTTACGAATATTCGTAAATAAGTATTGACTTTTACGAACATATAATATATAATAATAACAGAAAATAAGAAAAGAGGTAAGAGAAATGGAACAAAAAATATATGGATATGTAAGAGTTAGTACAAAGGAACAAAACGAAGATAGACAAGTTCAAGCAATGCTTGACTTTGGAATACCAAAAGAAAGAATTTTTATAGATAAGCAAAGTGGAAAAGATTTTGAAAGAGCAGAATATCAAACCTTAAAAAGAATGTTAAAAGACAGTCCAAACAGTTTACTTGTTATTCATTCTATTGATAGGTTAGGAAGAAACTACAAAGAGATAACAAAAGAATGGAAAGAGATTATAACAGAATGTAAAGCAGATATAAAAGTTCTTGATATGGAACTACTTGATACAACACAATACAAAGACCTTTTAGGAACTTTTATAAGTGATTTAATATTACAAGTATTGTCTTTTGTTGCAGAACAAGAAAGAAAGAATATAAGAAAAAGACAAGCGGAAGGAATTGCAGTAGCAAAAGCACAAGGAAAAGAATTAGGTAGACCAAAAGCAGAAATAACGGAACAATTTATACAAGAATGGAAAAAATGGAAGAATGGAGAACAAACCGCAAACCAAACAATGATAAACACAAATACAAAAAGAACAACATTTTATAAATTATCAAAGCAATTAGAAAAAGTGGAACAATAAAGTCCACTTTTCTTAATCTTCCAAATTAGACAAACCATATTCAATAATTTGATTTATAACACTATTAAAACTTAAATCGTTTTTTTCCGCCAATTCGTTGATTTTGTCAAAGGTTTTTCCACTTATACGAATTGTCCTTGTCACTGTGTCATTTGCTTTTGAAGATTTTTCAATTTTTAATTTTTCCATATATATCACCTATTACATATTGTACTCAAAAATAAATTTGAAATAAATATACAAAAATGTGTACAAAATAAATTTCTTGTGATATAATTTGACATATAGAAAATAAGAAAGGTGGAAAGCAAATGAAGAAAGTAAAATTGGTAGTATTTATTATTATTTTATTAGCACTTATATTTGATACTAACTTATGTTTTGCACAAAATGAATTGAAAGTTGGTAGAAGAAGAATAACAACAATATCATTTGAAACTACTGAACCAAAAGTAAAATGGGAAATTGAAGATAGTAGTATAGCAGAAATAATATCAATAGGAAATAGTGGAATTACAGTAGGTTCGTATTTTAAGGGAAGCCAATATGCCAAAGTTAGAGGAATAAAAACAGGAACAACTATAATAAAAGCATATAACGAAAGTGGGAAATTATTACAACAAGGAACATTAATAGTTGAAGAAATTAAAACAGATATTTCAAAATGTGAAATTCCATATATTAAAGACCAAGAATTTACAGGAGATAAAATAGAACCTTATATAGAAATAACAGGAGAAAATGGAATAAAACTGGAACAAAATATTGATTATAATTTGAGTTATGAAAACAATATAGAAGAAGGAACAGCAAAAGTTATTATAACTGGAATAGATACATATACAGGAAAGGTTGAAAGAACTTTTGATATAAAAGCTACACAACAACCAGAACCAGAAGAACCTGAAGAACCTGAAGAACCTGAAAACCCAGAAGAGCCAGAAAAACCAAATGATAATATTATAGATAACACAAATACAACTATGAATAATACAAATCAAAATAATGCAAATATAAATACAAGTAATGAAAATCTTTATAATGAAAATACAAGTAAAAATAATATAAGTAATTCCAAAGTAAATAATAGTAAAGATAAAACAATAGCACCAACAAAACTACCAAAAGCACGGTTTAACAAGTATTATAATACCAATAATAATATTTGTACTAATATTAAGTATAATTTTCTATAAAAGGCAAAAATACTGGAAAGGTGTAAAATAAAGTAATAAAGCAATAGACCAAAAATCTATTGCTTATTTTTTTTGTGAGCGCGAAGAAAAGTTGAATATTTCATTTTTTAGTTTTTTATCGTTCTCGCGCCAACCAAAAAAAGTGATTTATTGCTATTGCATTATTTAAAAAAATATACTACAATAAATGCAATAAACATATACAAAGTAATGCAATAAATATTTTGTAAGTAGTGTATGATTTATTGCTTTTGTAGAAAAAACGAAAGAACAAAAAAATTGTCAAAACGACATAATAAAAAAAGTCTGTGTCTATTGACTTTATGGGGACGTGGTCAACAAGAAGCAGTGGAAAACATCTTCGGCTACACAATATCAGCAAGCAAAGGAAAACCCACAAACTCAGAATTTATAGCAATGATAGCAGATAAGCTACGCCTTGAACTAAAGAGTGCATAACAGGGATTGAGGGACGGTCCTTAAAATCCCTCCTAGGAGGGATTTTGGGGACGGTCTTTGAAAAAAATTAAGATTGGTTAGTTAATTTTACAAAAAATTTAACTTAATCAATCTTAATTTTTATATAAAACTTTATTTTATTCATCAAACTACTTTTCTTTGGATTAGTAGGTGTAACTATCATAAATTTTGCCTTAGTATTCATCATCTTGTATTTACTACATAGGCAATAAAAAATAACCATTCTGCTTTGACGAGGGATGGTTATTAATCAAACTTTCGGCAACCACAAAGTGGTTTCTCATTTTCTATACTTATTATACGTAGTTTTTCCATTTTGTAAATGAATTTTTTTAACAATTTTTAGAAATAGCTCAACACTATATCGTAATTTAATAATGTTGAAAATTGACAAAAAATGTAATATAATATTTCAAAAAAATAGTAATAAAAGGGGAATATACAATGAAATTTGGAATGAGAAAACCTAATTTAAAGAAAAGTTTTAAGGCAAGAACCACGGGAAAAGCAAAAAGGATGTTAAAGAAAGCTATTAATCCTTTATATGGAAAAAAAGGTATGGGAATTATTAAAAATCCCAAAAAAGCCATATATAACAAAATATATAATAAAACTACATTTGGAATAAATGACATTATTAAGGTTAGTAATAATAAAGCTAAGAAAAAGGAAAAAACTCATGTAGAAAATCTATATAAAGAACATGAGAAAATAGACATGTCTAAAAATAGTGCTGAAGATAATCAAACTAAGAAGATGAAAAAATCAGATATAATTAGATATGTAATTGGTATAATATTTATATTAGGTGGTATTGGCGGGATTTCATCAGGAGATGCTTTTTTATGTGGATTAGTAATGATAATTTTTGGGGTTAGCTTTTTTCCAAATATATATAAATTATTAAATTGTATTAACAATAAAGGAATACAAATAGTTGCACCAATAATTTTATTTATTCTTACATTTTCACTGATACCAAATTCAAATACTGTAATTACTACTAATTCATTAATATCAGATTTAAATACTATAACTAATGCTAATTCATTAGTTACAGATTCAAATGTTGTAACTAATACTAATTTACTAATATCAAATTCAAATATTATAGCTAACACAAATTCTACAAATAGTATTTCTAATGAGAATTTAGAAAATAGAGATAATACAAATGCAAATAAAATAGCAAGTGAAGCAAATGATTTTAATACAAATAATACTCAAACAGAAAATAAAATAGAAAGTGATACACAAAAAATAGTATCAAATGAAAATACTAAGAAAGATAATGTAAAGTCGTCAACTACTGAAAAAGAAACTGAAAAAAATCCAAGCAAGCCAGCTATAACAAATAAATCGGAAATTACTACGCAACAAACAACAAAAGATAATAGTAGAACAGTTTATAGAACTCCTACAGGAAAAAGGTATCATTTTGACCCGGATTGTGGAGGAAAAAATTCATATGCAACCACATTAAATAGTGCAATATCTTCAGGACTTACACCTTGCAAAAAATGTGCTCAATAGAATTTGGGGATTGAGGGACGGTCCTTAAAATCCCTCCTAGGAGGGATTTTAAGGACCGTCCCTCAATCCCTTTATGCATATTTTTAAATATTCTGCTCATACTATAAAAGGTGATATATATGAAAATTTCATTTTTAAAATACTATAAAGACAAAGATTCTTTTAATATGTTAAAAAAAATAGGAATGAATGTTATAGAAGTTCGAGAACCAGAGCAAATAGATAGTATAATAGAGAATCTAAAACAAGAAAAATATACAAGTATAGTAATCCAAGACGAATTAGCTAGTTTTTCTGAGGATATAATAAATAAATACCAAAACGATAATAATTTTAATATAATAATAATTCCAAATAATAAATCCAAATTCTAATAAAAATCTAAAATAAAATTGTATAACCTCTAAAAATATGGAAAAAATATAAACAAATACATAATATAAGGAGGTAGCTGTGGAAACTAGTAATTTAAAAAACATGCTTGTATTAAAAAATTTTCCTTCTAATATTGTAGAAGAAGCAATAATAATACTAAAACAAGGAAGTAAAATAAAAAATATACAAAAAATTCAAAAAATAGAAGGAGCTAAAAATGATAAAAGCAAAAAGAAAGTAAAAGAAAAAGACTATATAGTCAAAGAAGCAGAAATGCTTGTAAATCAGTATATATCAAAAATGGAAAAACAACAAAAAGAAAAACAAGAAAATCAAAAATTTCAAAAAAAATATTTTAAATTAAAAAAATTCACATTTTTAATATCAATTTTAGCACTGCTTGAATTAATAACCCTTATTTTATTTGCAATTTAAAAGATATTCTATATATAAAAATATATTTAAATAAAAAATTTTGCAGTAAAAATTTAAAGAATATAAAAAATTTATATTTTAAAGTATATACACTAAATTTAACCTAATTTTATAAGTAATAAAAACACCTTTTTTTTCATATAGTTTATAAAGAAACTAAGGAAGAGGTGTTTTTTTATGGAAAAAGCAATGTCAGTAGAAGAAAAAATAAGACGAGCAGAGGAAATTTATGCAAGGAGACATAGCAATGATATAAAACCATCAGCAACAGTTAAAGTAAATGACTATTCAAATAAAAAAGATATTAAATTATTAAAAAAAATGCTAATCCAACTTATGATATGTATATTTATATATTTAATAGTATATGTTGTTCAAAATAGTCAATTTATTTTCTCTGAACAATTTTTAAACAAAGTAAATGAAATTTTATCATATGATATGAATTTTAATGAAATATATAACAATTCTAAAAATTATATTATGCAATTATTAAATAAATCAAATGATGAAAATAATAAAACAAACTCAGATACGAATAATGTAGAAGGAGATAATACAACTAATGCAGTTACAGAAAATACAAATTCTAACCAAACTACTATATCAGAATCAGCAATAGGAGGGGCAGTAGAAGAAAATACTCAAGATGCAAATATTGCAGATAACATCGAGTCACAAGAACAAAATAGTGATAAACAAAATTTGACCCAAGAAGAAATAGATGTACAAAGTGTAAAGCAAACAACTAGCTTTATAAAACCACTAGAAGGAACTATAACATCTACTTTTGGAATAAGAAATCCTACCACAAAAACAGTACCAACAAACCATACAGGGACAGATATAGCAGCAAATACAGGCACAAAAATAAAATCAGCAACAGATGGTGAAGTAGTGCTAAATTCAGAAGAAGGAGATTATGGAAAACATCTAAAGATTCAAATAGGAGATGTAAGCATAATTTATGCTCATTGTAATCAGTTATATGTAAATCAAGGAGAAAAAGTGGTACAAGGGCAAGAAATAGCGGAAGTAGGTTCAACAGGGAATTCAACAGGACCTCATTTACATTTTGAAATAAGATACCAAGAAAGAACAGTTGATCCTCAAAAAATTTTAGATTTATAGAAAGTGAAAGTGTATAATGAGATTTAGAATTGATTTAAAAATATTTCTTTTTTTAATAGTTTTTTACATAACAAAACAAATTGGAATTTATGCTATAATGATAGGATTTGCAATATTACATGAATTAGGTCATTTATTTATGGGACTTTTATTAGGATTAAAACCAGAAAAAATAGATTTAATTCCAATGGGACTTGCAGTTTCTTTTAAAGTAAATATATCTGATTTTAATAAAAAGAAAAAAAGAGCAAATGTAGAAGTATTAAAAGAAATTTTTATAGCAGTTGCAGGACCTGTGGTTAATTTAATAATTTTAATTCTGGCTCAAATATTTGTAAAAGATGAAATGTTAAAAAATTTAATAATATATGCTAATTTACTTATTTTTATGTTTAACTTACTACCAATTTATCCACTAGATGGTGGAAGAATATTAAATGGTGTTTTACATATTTTTGTAGGAAAAAGGAAAGCAATGAAATTAAGTTACAATATTTCAATGATAATTACAATAATTGTTACAGCCATAGCAAGTATTGGAATATTATATTATAAAAATATAGCTATATTTTTTGTAATAATGTATTTATGGATAATTGTTTTAAAAGAAGTCTTTGTTTATCGAAAAATAGAAAATTTATATAAAGAAGTAAATAATAATTTGAATGGAAGTGGGGAATTTTAAAGACTAAAAACTAATAATAAAATAATTAGCTTTATAAACTATTGACTTATTAAAAAAATATATATAAAATCAAAATATGTAAAAATATTCTTGTAAAAGGAGCGAATAAAAATGAAAAACTATTTAAAAAAAGCAAATTTAATAACAATTTCAGCTATTTTTTTAATAGTTGTTTCATTTTTATTTATATTTATTTTTAAATAAGGAAATTTGTTCCTTATTTTTTTTTGACCAAAAAAGTCTAAAAAATTAAGAATGGAGGGTGTTATGAAAAGTTATAACAAAAAAATCATACTAGAAGATGGAGAAGAATATTTAGGATATGGATTTGGAGCAAATAAAGAATCGATATGTGAAATAGTATTTAATACATCAATGGTAGGATATCAAGAAATAGTATCAGACCCATCATATACGTATCAAATGGTAGTTATGACATATCCTTTAATAGGTAATTATGGAATAACAGATGAAGATTATGAAACAAAACAACCAACAATAGGAGGATTAGTTGTAAGAGAATATAATGATTTTCCAAGTAATTTTAGATATACAAAAACATTATCAGAATATCTAGAAGAAAATGATATACCAGGAATATCAGGAATAGACACAAGAATGCTAACAAGAAGTATTAGAAATAAAGGAACAAGAAAAGTCATAATTACAGATATAAATACTTCAAAAGAAGAAGCACTTGAAAAATTAAAAAAATATGAAATCCCAAAAGATGCAGTATCAAAAGTAAGTTGTAAAAAGAAATGGTATTCAAGAACAGCAAATTATAAATATAATGTAGTAGCAGTAGATTGTGGAATAAAACTAAATATAATAAGAAGTTTAAATAAAAGAGGATGTAATGTAACAATAGTACCATATAATATAACAGCAAAAGAAATAGAAAACCTAAAACCAGATGGAATATTTTTTTCAAATGGACCAGGAAATCCAGAAGATGTAAAAGAAGTAATAAATCTAATAAAAGAATTAAAAGGCAAATATCCAATCTTTGGAATATGTTTAGGTCATCAGCTAATAAGTTTAGCATATGGAGCAAAAACATATAAATTAAAATTTGGACATAGAGGAGGAAATCATCCAGTATTAAATTTAAAAACAGATAAAATAGAAATAACAAGTCAAAACCATAGTTATGCAGTAGATGAAAAATCTTTAGAAAAAACAGGCTTAAATCCTACGCATAAAAATATATTAGACAACACAATAGAAGGTGTTGAATGTAAAAAAGACAAAATATTTAGTGTACAATATCATCCAGAAAGTGCACCAGGACCACAAGATAGTGCATATTTATTTGATGAATTTATAAATTTAATGGAAAATAAAAGATAATAATTGATGTTATATAAAAATTATATATTATAAAAAAATAAAGAAAATACCAAAAAGATAATTTATAAAAAGAGAAGAATTTTTAATAATCGTAAACAATATTTGAAAATTTTTGTAAATTTAATACCAGATTGAAAGAAAGAGAGGAATAAAAAATGCCAAAAAGAAAAGATATAAAAACAGTATTAGTAATAGGTTCAGGACCAATAGTAATAGGACAAGCAGCAGAATTTGATTATGCTGGGACACAAGCATGTCTAGCATTAAAAGAAGAAGGATATAAAGTAATACTAGTAAATTCTAACCCAGCAACAATAATGACAGACACATCAATTGCAGATAAAGTATATATGGAGCCATTAACATTAGAATATGTTGCAAAAATCATTAGATATGAAAGACCAGATGCAATACTTCCAGGAATAGGAGGGCAAACAGGTCTAAATATTGCAATGCAGTTATATAGAAAAGGGATATTACAAGAATGTCAAGTAGAATTATTAGGTACAAGTAGTGAAAGTATAGAAAAAGCAGAAGATAGAGAAAAATTCAAAGAATTATGCCAAGAACTAGGAGAACCTGTACTAGAGTCAATTATAGCAACTTCAGAAGAAGAAGGTTTAATTGCAGCAAATAAAATAGGATATCCCGTAGTTTTAAGACCAGCATTTACTCTTGGAGGGACAGGAGGAGGATTTGCAGATAATGATGAAGAATTAAAAGAACTAATAAAACATGCATTAAAATTATCTCCAGTAGGTCAAGTGTTAGTAGAAAAAAGTATAAAAGGATATAAAGAAATTGAATATGAAGTAATAAGAGATAGTAATGATACAGCAATAACAGTATGTAATATGGAAAATTTAGACCCAGTAGGAATACATACAGGAGATTCAATAGTTGTAGCACCAAGCCAAACATTAACAAATAAAGAATATCAATTATTAAGAGATAGCAGTTTAAAAATAATAAGAGCATTAAAAATAGAAGGTGGATGTAATGTACAATTTGCGCTAGATCCATATTCATTTAAATATTTTGTAATAGAAGTAAACCCAAGGGTATCTCGTTCATCAGCATTAGCATCAAAGGCAAGTGGATATCCAATAGCAAGAGTATCAGCAAAAATTGCAGTAGGAATGAGACTTGATGAAATAAAATTAGCAAATACTCCAGCAAGTTTTGAACCAGCTTTAGATTATGTAGTTTGCAAAATTCCAAGATTTCCATTTGATAAATTTACACTTGCAGATAATAAACTAAGTACTCAAATGAAAGCAACAGGTGAAGTAATGAGTGTAGGCAGAACATTTGAAGAAGCTTTATTAAAAGCAGTAAGATCTCTAGAAATTAGAGTAAGTCATATATATATGAAAAAATTTGACAATATGGAAACAGAAGAAATAATGAAATATATAAAAGAAGGTAGAGATGATAGAATTTATGCAATTGCAGAATTAGTTAGAAGAAAGATTGATTTAGGTTTAATATATAATATCACTAAAATAGATATGTTTTTCCTAGAAAAAATAAAAAATATAGTAGATATGGAAGGATTACTAAAACAAAATATTGGTAATGTAGAAATACTAAAAAAGCTTAAAAAAATAGGATTTAGTGATAAATATATAGCTAAAATTTGGAATAAAGAAGAAGAGGAAATATATTTACTACGCAAGAAAAATAATATATATCCGGTTTATAAAATGATAGATACATGTAGTAGTGAATTTGAAAGTTATGTTCCATATTTTTATTCTACATATGAAAAAGAAAATGAATCAATTGTAAGTAACAAGAAAAAAATAATAGTCTTAGGAGCAGGACCAATTAGAATTGGACAAGGAGTAGAATTTGATTATTCAACAGTACATGCTGTAAAAACAATAAAAGAAGCGGGATATGAGGCAATAATAATAAATAACAATCCAGAAACAGTATCAACAGATTATACAACAAGTGATAAATTATATTTTGAACCTTTAACAGTAGAAGATGTTATGAACATAATTGATTTAGAAAAACCAGAAGGAATTGTAGCATCATTAGGAGGACAAACAGCTATAAATTTAGCAGGTCCACTTGCAAAATTAGGAGTAAAACTAATTGGTACAGATGTAAATGCTATAGAAAAAGCAGAAAATAGAGATTCTTTTGAAAAAGTTATGAAAGATTTAAAATTATTACAACCTAAAGGAGAAGCGGTAACAAATATACAAGATGGAATAAAAGTAGCAAGCCAAATAGGATATCCTGTACTTGTAAGACCAAGTTATGTACTAGGTGGAAGAGCAATGCAAATTGTTACAAATCAAAAAGCATTAGAAAAATATTTAAAAACAGCAGTAGAAATAAACACAAAACAACCAGTACTTGTAGATAAATATATAGTAGGAAGAGAATTAGAGGTAGATGCAGTATGTGATGGAAAAGATGTATTTGTTCCAGGAATAATGGAACATGTAGAAAAAACAGGTATCCATTCAGGGGATAGTATAAGTATATATCCAACATTTAGTGTAAGCCAAAAAGCAAAAGAAAAAATATTAGATTATACAGTAAAACTAGGATTAGGAATTGGAATTATAGGATTATATAATATTCAATTTATAGTAGACAAAAATGAAGATGTATATGTAATAGAAGTCAATCCAAGGTCATCAAGAACAGTACCATTTATATCTAAATCTACAGGTTACTCATTAGCAGATATAGGAACATTAGTAATGATAGGAAAATCTTTAAAAGAACAAGGAATAACAGAAGTATATCCAAAAGAAAAAGAAAAATGGTATGTAAAAGCACCAGCATTTTCGTTCTCTAAATTATCTGGACTAGATGCAACATTATCTCCAGAAATGAAATCAACAGGAGAAGCAATAGGCTATGACAAAAAACTTACAAGAGCATTATATAAAGCACTACAATCTTCAGGAATAAAACTTGCAAATTATGGGACAATTTTTGTTACGATAGCAGATAAAGACAAAGAAGAAGCATTACCTTTAATTAGAAGATTTTACAACTTAGGATTTAATATAGAAGCAACAAGTGGAACAGCCAAATTCTTAAAAGAACATGGTATAAGAACAAGAGTAAAGAAAAAAATAAGTGAAGGTAGTGACGAAATACTAGAATCTTTAAGAAAAGGTTATGTAAGTTATGTAATAAACACAAGAAACCTTGACTCAATGGAACAAGAAACAGATGGAAGTTTAATTAGAAGATGTGCTTCAGAAAATAATATTGCAATGTTTACAGCATTAGATACTGTAAGAGCAGTACTAGAAGTTTTGGAAGAACGAACTTTAGGGATTTCCACAATTGATGAATAAATTTTAATTAAAATTTTATGTGGTTAATTTGCTTAAGATATTACTAATAATATATTAAAAAAGTTATATTGGTATATGTAATCTTTGTATCTTTATTAAATGATATTGCTAATAATATATTTTAAAAGTTATTTAATGTTATATATATTATGCCTTCTAAATTTTAAATAAATGTTTTTTGGTTGCATTTTTTGCTTTTTCTCATTTTATTAAAATTTAGAAGGCATATATCTAATTTATTTGTTCTATTTCAGCATAAACAATATCTATAACATTTTGTAGTATATCATCTGGCAGTTTTTCTACTATTTGGAATGTTTTACTATTTAAATCTAGAGCTTTTATGTGTTCACATAATATAACACCTGTTGTTTTTGTTCTATTATCTAAAGGAATATGCAAAGGAAAGTGATTATTTGTATTTGTTATAGGACATACTATTGATAATTTTGTTTTTTGATTAAATACATTATTACTAATAACGACTGCTGGTCTATATCCTGCTTGTTCATGTCCTGATTGTGGATTAAAATTGATTTTTATTATTGTTCCTTGTTTTACCATATTTCTTCACCTTCTGGCTTTCCCCAGTCAATTTCTTCTGGTTCATAATTTCCTTTATAATTTTTAAATAATTCTTTTATGTTTTTTCTTTTATGTTCTTTTGCTTTTTCAATAATCAATTTTCCATTGTCTACAATAATTACTATTGATTCATTTTCAGACCAATTAACACTATCTAGTATCATTTTAGGAATACGAACTCCTTGACTATTTCCCCATTTTTGAATAGTAGTTGTCATATAAATCATCTCCTTTTGTATATACATAGTATATACAATAATATTCAAAATGTCAATATAAATTTAATATATTGTTATTATTTTTTACAAATAAATTTATAGTATACATTATTTTTTCTATACTAAGCTTGTAAGAATAGGGAAACTTATAAAAAATCTATTGACAAATTGCCTTAAAATTATATAATGAGGGTATATTAAATATAAGGAGGAATTACTTATGGCAAATCAAAAAAATGCTCAAGTAAATGAGGAAGCTGTTAAAAAAATGATTGACGACTTAGTAAAAAAAGCAAAAGTAGCAGCAAAACAATATTTAGATTTAACACAAGAACAAGTAGACAAAATAGTTAAAGCTATGTCTATGGCAGGTTTGGAACATCATATGGAACTTGCAAAACTTGCAGTTGAAGAAACAAAAAGAGGAATATATGAAGATAAAATAACAAAAAACATGTTTGCAACAGAATATATATATCACAGCATAAAATACGAAAAAACAGTAGGAGTAATTAGTGAAAACGAAGAAGAAGACTATGTAGAAATTGCAGAACCAGTTGGAATTATAGCAGGAGTTACACCAGTTACAAACCCAACATCTACAACAATGTTTAAATCAATAATATCTGCAAAAACAAGAAATGTAATAATTTTTGGATTCCATCCATCTGCACAAAAATGTAGTAGTGAAGCAGCAAGAATATTAAGAGATGCAGCAGTAGCAGCAGGAGCTCCAGAAAATTGTATTTTATGGATTGAAGAACCATCAGTATTAGCAACACAAACACTAATGAATCATCCAGATGTCAATTTAATTTTAGCAACAGGTGGAACAGGAATGGTACGTTCTGCATATTCATGTGGAAAACCAGCATTAGGAGTTGGACCTGGAAATGTTCCTTGTTATATTGATAAAACAGCAAAATTAAAAACATCAGTAAATGATTTAGTAATGTCAAAATCTTTTGATAATGGTATGATTTGTGCATCTGAACAAGCAGCTATTGTAGATAAAGAAATAGCTAAAGATTTTGAAGATTTAATGAAAAAAGCAGGTTGCTATTTTGTAAATAAAGAAGAAAAAGAAAAATTAGCAAAAAGTATGTTTGATTATACAGAAGAATTTGGATATAAGCTAAAATCACATGTACCAGGACAATATCCATATACTATAGCAAAAGAAGCAGGATTTGATGTGCCAAAAGAAACAAAAGTGCTTGTAGTACCAGAAACTGGAGTAGGAAAAGAATATCCATTTTCTAAAGAAAAACTAAGTCCAGTTTTAACATATTATATTTCTAAAAATGAAGAAGAAGGAATGAACCTTGCAGAAAGCTTACTAGAATTTGGAGGATTAGGACATTCAGCAGTTATTCATTCAGAAGATAAAGATGCTATTTTAAAATTTTCAGAAAAAATGAAAGCAGGAAGAATTATTGTAAATTCACCATCTACACATGGAGCAATAGGAGATATATATAATACAAATATGCCATCATTAACACTTGGATGTGGTTCATTTGGTGGAAATTCTACAACAGCAAATGTATCTTCAGTAAATCTTATAAATGTAAAAAGAGTAGCAAATAGGAGGGTGAATATGCAGTGGTTTAAAGTACCAGAAAAAATATATTTTGAAGCAGGTTCAATTGCTTACTTAGAAAAAATGCCAGATATAGAAAGAGCGTTTATAGTAACAGACCCAGGAATGGTAAAATTAGGTTATGTAGATAAAATACTATATCATTTAAGAAATAGACAACATTATGTACATTCAGAAATCTTTGATGAAGTAGAATCAGACCCATCATTTGATACAATAATGAAAGGTGTAGAAGTAATGAAAAACTTCAGACCAGATGTAATTATAGCATTAGGTGGTGGAAGTCCAATAGATGCAGCAAAAGGAATGTGGTTATTTTATGAATATCCAGATGCAGATCCAGAAGGATTAAGATTAAAATTCATGGATATTAGAAAAAGAACATATAAATTCCCTAAGCTAGGAACAAAATGTAAAATGGTAGCAATACCAACAACATCAGGAACAGGTTCAGAAGTTACATCATTTGCAGTAATTACAGATAAAAAACAAAATAAAAAATATCCATTAGCAGATTATGAATTAACACCAGATGTAGCAATTGTAGACCCAGATTTAGTAATGAGTCTTCCAAAATCTGTAACAGCAGATACAGGAATGGATGTATTAACACATGCTCTAGAAGCATATGTATCAAATATGGCATCAGATTATACAGATGGACTAGCAGAAAAAGCAGTAGAATTAGTAATAAATTATCTAGAAAAAGCATATGATGATGGAACAGACAAATTAGCAAGAGAAAAAATGCATAATGCAAGTACAATTGCAGGTATGGCATTTACAAATGCATTTTTAGGAGTAAACCATTCAATTGCACATAAAGTAGGAGCAGAGTTCCACTTACCACATGGAAGAATAAATGCAATTTTATTACCATATGTAGTAAGATATAATAGTACAAAACCAACAAAATTTGTATCATTCCCAAAATATGAATATTTTATAGCAGATGAAAAATACTATAAAATGGCAAAAAGAGTTGGCTTAAAAGCAAAAACTAAAGAAGAAGGTATAGATAGTTTAATTCAAAAAATAAAAGAAATGAATGAACATATGAATATACCAAAATCATTTAAAGATGCAGGAATTGATGAACAAGAATTTTTAGCAAAAGTAGATATGCTTGCAGATCGAGCATTTGAAGACCAATGTACAACAGCTAATCCTCGTGTACCATTAGTTTCTGAAATAAAACAAATTCTATTAGATAGTTATTATGGAAAATAAAAGAGTGTAGTAATATTATAATACTCACATGGGATTTTAATAGGTAATCATTTTTGTTATTATATAGAAAAGATTGAATTTTTTTGTGACAGCTATATGGATTTTTATGTATATAACAAGAATGGTTACCTTTAAAAAGATTAGTGTGAGTCATTTTAAATGCTAAAAAATATTATAAGGAGAGAAGAAATGGGAACAATAAAGGAAAGAATTAGCAAATTAAAAACAAAAATTACAAAAGATTCAAAACTTGATGAAAACGAAAAGAAAAAATTTGTAACAGGTGTTGCAAAAGGAATAGAAGAGGAATATAAAAAAGTAAAAGAAACAAAAGGAAAAGAAGAAGCAATAAAAACAGTTGTAGAAATGATAACTGAAAAAATAACAGATCCAGAATTAAAGGATGTATTAAAATCACTAATGAGTGAATTACTTGCTGAATTAAAAGAAAATACAGCTGTACCTGTAAATGATGTAGCGCCCAATTTAGTAGAAGCAGCATCTGAAAAAAAAATAAATCCTATACCACTATATGAAGGTGTAGCAGAAGTTACATCAGATGATAAATTACTTGAAATAATTCAAGAAGGAGATATTCCACTAGAACATAAAAATGTATTAGTAGGTGGAATAACTGATGGAGATGTAAAAAAGCAAGCAATAGCAGATTTAAAAACAGAAGAAGAATTAAAAAAAGAAAACGCAGATTTAGAAGAATTGAAAAAAATATATGCAAAATGTGAAGATATACCAGATAGCGGTTTGGAGATAATGATAAGAGAATTAAACACAGATTTAAATAATGATAGTCTAAAAAATGCAGTATATCATATTTTAGCTAAAAAAATGGTAAGTAATAGTGTAAAATTTGGATATACATCACTATATACTGCAACTAAAATAATTCCAATAGATGAAATGTATGCAGATTCTATTGAAAATATTGCACAAGAAGAATATGATAAAATGCTAGAAGTACAAAGTGAGCCAACAGATTTTGTATTTGAAAAAAATATACTAAGAAAAGAAGTAATGCAAACATTAGTTAATGAGATAATAGAAGTGTATAGAAGTACAGGTAAATTTGTAATATTATCAAATGATAGAATGAAAAATCTAGATTATGCAGGGCAAACAGAATTCATAAGAATAATAGAAGAATCTTTAGGTAAAAGATTAACTAAAATGCAAGAAAAAGATGTAAGAGCACAAATGGCAGGTATTGTAGTTGATAACGCAAAAATTATTGAATTTGAAGATAGAGTTATAACTGTAAATAAACAAAGAAGAGAAAATATCTGTGATTTAGGTATTCAATTAGCAGAAGATGAAAGATTATATAATACTGTTTTATATGCAGAAGATACAGGAATGATAAAAAAATTAGCAGAAATGCCTAAAGAATATAGAATGAGATGTATGGATATAATTTCTCAAGCATTAGATAAAGAATTGGCACAATTTTTGAAAAAAGAGAATTCTAAAACTGATAATATAAGTAGTCAAAGTAATCCTATGAAAGAAGAACAAGAAAAAAGTGATACAGGCAGATAAAAGATATTATTATTCAAGTTAATAAAATTTTAAAAATTGATATATAATAGCGGAACCAATAGAAATCTTATTCTATTAGTTCCGCTTTAATTGTTGTTTTTGTAGATTTTATAATAAATATTTATTCTTGATTGTCTTGTTTATATTCTTCTAGTTGTTTTTCTAAAAATTCTGAGTGTTCTTTTTCGTTTTCATACATAATAAAATCATTGTAAGCTACTTTTTTCATATTAAAAAAAAGGATTGTCATTGCTATTAGTGCAATTGTAAGTATAATTACAAGAACTAGTAGTATTTTGCTTAATTTATTCATTATTAAATTCCCCCTTTCATAATATGTAGGATTTTTTATTTCTCGATATTTCCTACTTTTTTTAAATTATATATTATATCAGATTTTAAGTCAATATATATTAAGGAAAAAATTGTTAAAAATAGTAAAATTTTGCAGATAAACCTGAAATTATGAATGCAACTGAATTTTTAGAAAAATATTAGAAAATATAAAAACTGGCATTAAAAATTTTAGAAAAATATTTCACATAAAAAACACAATAAAAATGAAATTTGATAACAATTTATATTTAGAATAAGCATATATTAAAAAATGGAGTAAATATATTATTAACTTTAAAGTAATATAACACATGTATTATCAAGTATGCAATTATATTACTAAACTAAAAGTAGTAGTCAAACTAGTCTTGTGAATATTTTTCAAAATCTGCAAAAGACTAGGAAATATAAGGAGTGAATATATGAAAAGAAAAAAGCCAAGGGAAAATAATGAATTGGTGAAAATGGAAAATTTTTTAGCCACAAATGATGAGCTAGATTTACATAGTAAAGCATTTGAAAAAGTAATGTTTATTTATTCAGTCGGAATAAAAGAACTAAAAACAAAATTAGAAATAATGCAAGATGAATATAAATTATTTCATGATTATGACCTAATAGACCATATAAACACTAGAATAAAAACACCAGAAAGTATATACAAAAAAATGCAAAAAAGAAATTTATCAATGGACTATAAAACTATGATAGAAAATATAAATGATATAGCTGGTGTACGAGTAATATGTCCTTTAAAAAAGGATATATATAATATAAGAGAATTTTTAGAAAATATCCCAGGTGTAAATGTGATAAAAGAAAAAGACTATATAACAGCCCCTAAAAAAAGCGGATATTCCAGTTATCATATGATTTTAGAAGTACCTGTAACATTATCTCAAAAATTTATGTATGTAAAAGTAGAAGTTCAAATAAGAACATTAGCAATGGATTTCTGGGCAAGTTTGGAACATAAAATAAAATATAAATCTAAAAAAGAAGTGTCAAAATCAGTTTCTAAAGAATTAGTAGCTTGTGCTAAAACAGTTCAAAAATTAGACCATAAAATGATGTTACTAAATAGATAATTGGAAAAAATTAAAAACTAAAGAAGGATTTATGTAAAATACGTCGAATAATATAACTATGGATAAAAAGTGGAAATATTTTCAAAGAAAGTGAGGAAAAATGGCAAGATATAGTGACGAAATAATAGATGAAATAAGGCAAAATAACGATATAGTTGATGTAATATCACAATATGTACATTTAAAGAGAAGTGGAAGAAATTTTTTTGGACTATGCCCATTTCATAACGAAAAATCGCCATCTTTTTCTGTCTCACCAGATAAGCAAATATTTCATTGTTTTGGCTGTGGAGTAGGAGGAAATGTATATACTTTCTTAATGAAAATAGAAGGCATAAATTTTATAGAAGCAGTACAAATGCTAGCAGAAAGAGCAAATATCAATTTGCCAGCACTTGAAAATAATGCAGATTCAGCAAGAGAAGAGTTAAAAGCTAAAGTATATAAAGTTAATGCATTTACAGCTGATTTTTATCATAAAAATTTATATCTACCTACTGCTAAAATTGCACAAGAATACGTAAAGAAAAGAAAATTATCTAATGAAACATTAAAATCATTTCAGATTGGTTTTTCAGGTAAATTTGATGAATTATATCAAGAATTAAGAAAGCAAGGATTTCAAGAAAGAGAAATATTAGAATCAGGATTGGTAAATAAAAACGAAAGAGGTCAATATATAGACAGATATCGTAACAGGTTAATGTTTCCAATTTGTGATGTTAGAGGAAAGGTAATTGCTTTTGGTGGACGAGTTCTAGATGACTCTAAGCCTAAATATATAAATTCACCTGAAAATGTAGTATATAGTAAAGGAAGAAATCTTTTTGGGCTTAATGTTGCAAAAAAAGGAGATTTAAGTAAAATTTTAATAGTAGAAGGATATATGGATGTAATTTCTTTGCATCAAAGAGGAATTACAAATGTAGTAGCACCTTTAGGAACAGCACTTACACAACAACAAGGATGGCTTCTTAGAAAAAATGCACAGCAAATAATACTTAGTTTTGATTCTGATGAAGCAGGACTTACAGCAAAAATGAGAGCATTAGAGATATTGCAAAATATGGGCTGTGATATAAGAATTTTGCAAATGGAAGGTGCAAAAGACCCAGATGAATATATAATAAAATACGGAAATGCTAGATTTTTAAGCCTTGTAGATAAAGCACTTTCTGTTATAGAATTTAAGGTAAAACTTTTAAAAAGAAACTTAAATCTAGAAAATGTTAATGACAAAATAAAATTCTTAAATGAAATATCAAAACTAATTTCAAAAATTGATAACACAATAGAAAGAGAAGTATATATTGAAAAAATAGCAAAAGAATATGATATATCTAAAGAAGCAATATATGCAGAAGTAAATAAATTAACATATGCAGACAAAAAAGACGAAAAAGTACTAGAGAAAACAAAGCCAGTATTATTGCATAAAAAAACTGAAAGTACAAATGTAAGTGAAGCAGTTAAAAAAAGAGAAAACACAATATTATCTATTTTATTAACAGGAAATGAAAATTTATATCAAATTATTAAGCAAAATATATCTGCTGATGATTTTAAATATGAATTAAACAAACAAATTGCAAAAAAATTGTATGAAGAATTAGAAAAAGGAAATAGTAATATAAATAGCATAATAGACAAAATGGATGAAGAGGAACAAAATCATATTACAGAAATTATGGCAGTAGATTATGAAATAGATGATATGGAAAAGGCAATTGATGACCTTATGCAAAGTTATCAAAAAGATAAACTAAATGAAAGAAAATTAGAAATTTTAAAATTATTAGAAGAAGAGATACAACCAGATAATAAAAAAGAATTAGAAAAAGAGCTAAGTGATGTTATAATTCAATTAGCCAAATTAAGGTAGGGGTGAAAATTTAATATGGCAGAGAAAAAAGAAGAGTTAAAAGACAAATCTATAAAAAAGCCAATAATTGTACAAAAAAATGAAAATGAAGAAAACAAAAATATTAAAAAATCAGGAGCACAAACAAACAAAACTTTAAAAGAGCAAGATAAAAAAGCAGAAAAAACAGAATTAGAAAGTAAAACAGTTAAAAAAACATCAAAAAAAGCGAAAAAACAAGAAACAGTAGAAGAATTAAAAGAAGAAATTAAAGAAATAGCAGAAATGGAAAATGAAAGAGAAGAGCAAAATCATGAGAAAGACCCTCAAAAAGAAAAAATTAAACAAGAAAAAGTAAAAAACTTATTAAAAAAAGCAAAGGAAAAAGGTCAAATTACTTATGGTGATTTAGCAAGTCAATTAAATGATGTAAGTCCAGATCAAATTGACTCTGTTTTTGATGCTTTTGAAGAAATAGGAGTAGATTTATTACCAGATGATTTTGATGATGAGCCAGATTTAGAAGACTTAAAAGAAGTAGAAGACTTAAAATTAGATGAAATAACAGAAGATACAAATTATGATGGAATAAATGTAGATGATCCTGTCAGAATGTATTTAAGAGAAATAGGAAGAATACCATTATTAACATTTGATGAAGAACTAGATTTAGCAAAAAGAATTCTAGAGGGAGACGAAGAAGCAAAACAAAAATTAGCAGAATCAAATTTAAGATTAGTAGTAAGTATTGCTAAAAAATATGTAGGAAGAGGAATGCTATTTTTAGACCTAATACAAGAAGGAAACATGGGACTTATAAAAGCAGTAGAAAAATTTGACTATACAAAAGGATTTAAATTTAGTACTTATGCAACATGGTGGATAAGACAAGCTATAACTAGAGCTATTGCAGACCAAGCAAGAACTATTAGAATTCCAGTTCATATGGTAGAAACAATAAATAAACTAATTCGTACATCAAGACATTTATTACAACAATATGGTAGAGAACCAACCCCAGAAGAAATTGCAGCAGAAATGGAGATATCAGTAGAAAAAGTAGCAGAAATTCAAAAAATAGCTCAGGACCCAGTATCTTTAGAAACACCAATTGGAGAAGAAGATGATAGCCATTTAGGAGACTTTATACAAGATGATGATAGCCCAGCACCACATGATGCAGCATCATATACATTACTTAGAGAACAACTAGAAGAAGTAATGAACACATTAACTCCAAGAGAAGCAAAAGTTTTAAAGCTAAGATTTGGATTAGAAGATGGAAAATCAAGAACACTAGAAGAAGTAGGAAGTCAATTTAATGTAACAAGAGAAAGAATAAGACAAATAGAAGCAAAAGCATTAAGAAAATTAAGACATCCAAGTAGAAGTAAAAAACTAAGAGATTATATGGGATAAGGTGAAAAGATGCAACAAATTCAAGAATTTATTGATTCAATAACTGTAGTAAAAGTAATGGATATATTTATAGCAATAGGAATTGTAATATTATTTAGACTATTTAGTGGTGCTATATCTTATGGAATAATAAAACTTTTTAAGCTAAAAGTAAAAAAATCAAAAGAAATAAAAGAAAGTGCTTTTTATGAACCAATAAAAGTTTTTATTAGTATTTTAGGAATTTATGTAGCTTTTGTATTTTTAAAACAACCATTACAAATATCACAATCTGTAATGCATTTTATAACAATAGCATTTAAAATAATTAGTGTAATGGCATTTGCAATAGGATTAGCACGAAGTTTTACACCAGAATCAACATTAGTAAAGAAAATATTTGCAAAGAAAAATAGAAGTATAGAAGATACTGGATTGAATTTTATATTAAAAACAATAAGGGTAGTTATATATATCATAGCTATTTTAATAGTAATTATAATGCTAGGAATTGATATAAATGGTTTAATTGCAGGATTAGGACTAGGAGGAGTAATTGTTACATTAGCAGCACAAGATACAGCCAAAAATCTATTTGGAGGATTTGTAATATTTTTAGATAAATCATTTAATGTAGGTGATTGGATACAAATAGATAATTTCGAAGGAACTGTTGAAGATATGACATTTAGAAGCACAAGAATAAGAACATTTGAAAATTCAGTAGTAAATATACCAAATTCTGTTATATCAAATTCATCTATAATTAACTGGAGTAAAATGGAAAGTAGAAGATATCGTTTTACATTAAATATTTCTATAGATACTCCACTTGAAAAATTAGAAATAGTACAAAAAAGAATTGCTACAATGTTAAAAAAACATGACAATATAATTGATGATTCTATTATAGTAAAATTTGATTCAATTGGAACAAATAGTATAAATTTACTAATATGCAGTTATACAGATTCTGTAGATTATACAAGCTATTTAGAAGAAAAGGAAAAAATAAATTATAAAATAATACAAATTTTAAACGAAGAAAATGTTCAGTTCGCATATAATACAGAAATGGTATTTGTAAAACAATAAAACATAATATTTTAAAACTAAATAGCATTTAAACTAAATAATATTAGAACTAATATATCATTAAAAATTAATAATATTAAAATTTAGTAATTG
>ERZ1643246.1576-NODE-1576-length-24443-cov-12.851402_pt1 | contig 24443 bp, 19 predicted proteins | sample MGYA00579265_ERZ1643246 | MGnify/ENA primary metagenome ERZ1643246 (study PRJEB29033, sample SAMEA4952261) | chicken gut metagenome | biome: Broiler Chicken; feature: Gastrointestinal Tract; material: Caecum | place: Ireland | collected 2018 | study: Broiler...
TCTCACTTTACTATTATATACGCTGTAAAGGGGGCTTAAACTTCAAAGCCCCCTTCTTAACTTCCCGATATAGTTCTCCGTGCTTGCAGTTCTCACCCGTGCCCGCCCCATGCGCACTCCGTGCTGGGACTGCTTATGCTGGCGGGGAATGCGGGTTTCTCCCTATACGGGAATTATATTCCTATACCGTCATAATTTCTTTTGATTTTGCCTCGACCATTTTATCGATCTTTGTAATATATTTGTCTGTGATCTTCTGAAGTTCGTCCTCAAGATCTTTGATTCCGTCCTCGGAAATCTCGCTGCCTTTCAGCTTCTTAAACACTACATTCCCGTCTCTGCGGATGTTGCGGACAGCTACTTTTGCAGCCTCGCCTTTCTTCTTCACATCTTTTGCCAGTTCTTTTCTCCGCTCCTCTGTAAGTTCCGGAAATACAAGGCGGATAGAAGAACCGTCATTTGTCGGATTGATGCCGATATCCGAAGTAAGGATTGCTTTCTCGATTGCCTTTAACAAGCTCTTCTCCCATGGCTGGATCTGGATCATCCTCGCCTCCGGGACAGATACGTTAGCCACCTGCTGGATCGGCGTCGGTGCTCCGTAATAGTCAACGGTCAGCTTGTCCAGCACATGCGGATTGGCACGTCCTGCACGGATTGCAGCCAGCTCGCTGTCGAGATTGTTGATGGTCTTTGTCATTTTTGTGTCATACACAGCTACTTTTTCATTCATGGTGAAATCCTCCTAAACTGTTACTTTTGTTCCGGTAAAATTACCGCTCATCGTCTCTACGATGCTGTTTTCTTCACCCAGCCCGAAAACGAGCATCGGCATCTTATTTTCCAGACAGAGGATCGATGCCGTAAGATCTACTGCCGCGAGTTTCTTGTCGATCACTTCCTGAATTGAAATCTCATCATACTTGACAGCATTCGGATTGACCTTCGGATCGCTGTCATAAATTCCGTCAATAGCTTTTGCCAGAAGCATGGCATCCGCTTCAATCTCAATCGCCCGCAGAACAGCGCCTGTATCTGTTGAGAAATACGGATGTCCCGTACCGCCCGCAAAGAAGATCACCTTCCCAGCCTCGAGAGCCTCAACTGCCGCATCTTTTGAAAACAGGGACGTAAATGCTCCGCATACAAAAGGTGTGAAAACTTCTGTCTTCATTCCTGCGTATCTGAAAATCTCAGATACATAAATACAGTTCATCACAGTTGCAAGCATGCCGATCTGGTCAGCTTTTGTCCGGTCAATCGTCTCACTTGTACGGCCTCTCCAGAAGTTGCCGCCGCCTGTCACGATTGCCACCTGAATCCCGTCGTCAACAAGCTTCTTCACCTGTTCAGCCACGCCGATGCAGGTTGCCTCGTCAAATCCTGTCTTTTTATCACCTGCGAGTGCCTCCCCGCTCAGCTTTAGTAATACTCTTTTCATATAATAAGCTCCTTTGATTTGTCTGCTAAAATGAAGTATAGCATAAGTTTTCCAATTTGTCATGTATATATCCTGCATCCCGCTCATCTGTCATCACGGTCAGCCGGTCCCCTGCCATAAGCCTTGTCTTTCCACGGGGGATCAGTTCCGCTCCGTCGCGTTCCAGCGCAACAAGGAGGCAGTTGTGCGGCCAGTGGATTTCCATCACGGTGCGCCCCTCCAGCACTGATCCGCTCATGATAACAAATTCGCTCAATACTTTCTGTCCGCCTGCCCCGGAAGTCCGCATTCTGCTGCCTGCCGTTCCTTCCTCTTTCTTCTGTCCTGCCAGAAGACGGTTCAGCAGACTCTCGTAGATTGGTTCTGAGCGCAACAGTGCAGCTGTAATATATGCTGCAACGGAAACCACTGCGAGAGAAAGCATCTGGCTTACAGAGCCGGACATTTCAAAAAGCAGGATAATCCCTGTAATGGGAGCTCTTACGATTGCAGTAAAGAATCCCGCCATAGAAAGCAGAACGAAATTATTGATATATGCCGGATCCATACCGAAGAGCTCCACCCCTGCCATGGCAAACGCCCCGCCGATCAGGGCGCCCAGAATCAGAAGCGGAAAAAAGATGCCGCCCGGCGCACCGGAGCCGAAACTGACAGCCGAAAACAGAAATTTCACCACAAATGTCAGAAGCACAACCTGCAAAACCATCTCTCCGTCCGTAAGAGATACGATCAGGTTTCCGCCGCTGCCCAGCACAGATGGCATGAAAAGCCCGAGGATTCCTGCCGCAAGGAACGCGATCACGAGTCTTGTCGTCTCATTCAGACATTCCGGTTTCTTATAAAGTTCCTGTGCCTTTAACATCACCTTATTATAAAAAGCACCAAGCAGTCCGAGCAGAACTCCGAGAATCAAAAGCGTCCAGTAATAGTTCTGGGGCAGTACGTGCTCCAGTCTGAACTGAAAAACAGGATCGAGCCCCATGATATGGGAACAGATGTAATCCGCTGTTACCGAAGAAGTCATTACAGAGATAAGCAGGCTTACGGAAAAGCCTTTGTGGATCTCCTCAAGCGCAAACATCATCCCCGCCATAGGGGCATGAAAAGCGGCTGCAAGTCCCGCGCTCGCACCGCATGTCATGAGATATCTCTCCTCTGTCTTTCCACGGTCAAGAAGTCTTGAAATTCCCTGTCCTCCCATAGCCCCGAGCTGAATTGACGGGCCTTCTCTTCCCAGTGACAGTCCGCCGAAGAGGCAGAGAAAGCCTCCGATAAATTTTGCAGGGAGAACTCTTTTCCAGTTCTGGGTGAGTTTTCCCAATACTTCACCTTCCACCTGAGGGATACCGCTGCCCGAGATCATAGGTTCCCACTTTACCAGCCGTCCCACGATCACCGCCAGCAGAATCAGCACGGCAAACCAGACCGCGATCCGAAACGGATGTCCCTTGATGCAGCTAAGTATTTCATTCAGCCAGTCTCCTGCATAAGTAAGGGCAATGCGGTAGAGCATGACGATCACTCCCGAGACCGCTCCCACCAGCAGTCCCTCTCCGATCAAAATAACAGGGAACCGCTGTGCCCGTTTCAGTGTATGTGACGTATCTTTCTTCATTTTTTCTCACTCCTTATAACCCAATCCGCGAAAACCATCCGCACGGAAAGTTTGTTACAGCACCAACATCGAAAACAACACTGTAATAATTCCGCAGATTCCGATAGCAAGACCGCTCATGGCGCCCTCTACTTCTCCGAGTTCTATAGCTTTGGACGTTCCCACAGCATGGCTGGATGCCCCGATCGCAAGACCTGCTGCCACCGGATCGGACACGCGGAACAGACGGATCAGAAGGGGCGCAAAGACGCCTCCCAGAATTCCCGTAAATATCACCGCTGCGACCGTGATCGGCACCATGCCGCCCGCCGGCTCCGCAATACTGACAGCAATAGGTGTTGTCACAGATTTTGGGATCAGTGAGACACTCAGGCTTTCATTTAATCCGAAAAGCCTGCAGAGCAGATACACACTTCCCATGGATGCTGCCGAACCTGCAGCGCATCCTGTAAGGATCGGAAGCCAGTACTGTTTCAGGATCTGCAGTTTCGTATACACTGCCACGGCCAGACAGGCTGTGGCCGGTGCCAGAAACATATTGATAATCTCTCCTCCCTTATTATAAGATTCATAGGGAATCTTGAAGATGAGAAGGACTGCTGAGACAAGCACAATGGCGATGATCAGCGGATTACAGAACGGAGTTTTGAATTTCCGATTCAGTCTAACCCCGATTCCGAACGCAATCACACTTAAGGCTGCCCCGAAATAAGGCGATGCAAAAATCTCATTCATTGTCTCTTCTCCTCCCCATCAGACGTACCGCCAGTTTAACGCTCCACGCAGTAACAGCAAACGTGATTACTGTGGAGATCACGCAGATAATAACAAGCTGCAGCCACGTGTCCTTCAATACATCAAAGTAATTAATAATACTTACACCTGCCGGCACGAAGAAAAACGCCATGTTTTCCAAAAGGAAATCTGCTTTCTCCTGAATATGTTCGATCTTTAGTACTCCCGTAAGCAGACAGAGGAATAAGAGGATCATGCCGATAACACTTGCCGGGAAGGAAAAAGGCAGTGCCTTCTCCACCAGAATACTCAGCCAGCATACGGTAAAAATGATCCCGATCTGTTTGATAATTTTCATGCTGTATATTTCCTTTCCGCCGCAGTTCTGCGTCCTAGAATCGGGCGGACAAAACTGCTGCTCCTTTCTCTGAAAATTTGTTGACATTCTTATGTCTATGTTTTATGATACTATTGGTTTTGCACTTTAAACAGCTAAAATTTTACAGTGCGAAGTTACCGGGCATTTTGCTTCTTTGCTGCAGCAGATAAGAATATTCTTTACAGCCCGGCTTCATATCAATTCTAAAAATACTTTTCTATTATAAATGAATCTGGAGGAAAAGCAAGAATGATTATTGTATTAAAACCACATACATCAGAAGAAAATATCACCCGCGTTGAAAACCTTGTGAAAAGCCGCGGACTAGACACTCATATAGTGCGCGGCACCGAGATGACAATTATCGGATGTATCGGGGATACCACATTGATCGATCCCCGTCTCTTTGAAGTGGACAGCTCTGTGGACAAGGTTATGCACGTACAGGAGCCGTACAAGCTGGCAAACCGTGCGTTTCATCCGGAAGATTCTGTTATCGACGTATCCGGAGTCAAATTCGGCGGCGGGCATATGGGGCTGATCGCAGGGCCTTGCTCGGTAGAATCCTTCGATCAGGTTCTTGAAGTGGCAAAAGCTGTCAAAGCTTCCGGAGCCAGCATGCTCCGAGGAGGCGCTTTCAAACCCCGCACAAGTCCTTATTCTTTTCAGGGGCTTGGTCTTGAAGGGCTTGAGATTCTCTGTGCAGTCAGGGAAGAAACAGGACTGCCCATTGTCACAGAACTGATGTCGCCCCAGTATCTGGATATTTTCAATGAAAAGGTAGACCTGATCCAGATCGGAGCGCGCAATATGCAGAACTTCGACCTCCTCAAACAGCTGGGACAGCTCGACCGTCCGATCCTGTTAAAGCGCGGACTGAATGCCACATATGAAGAATGGATCATGTCGGCGGAATACATTATGGCATCCGGAAATGAAAATGTCATCCTCTGCGAGCGGGGTATCCGTACCTTTGAATCATTCACCAGAAATACCCTCGATCTCCAGAGCATTCCGGTGCTGCACAAGAAAACTCATCTTCCGGTAGTTGTAGACCCAAGCCATGCAGGAGGTAAATGGTGGCTTGTAGAACCGATGGCAAAAGCAGCCGTCGCAGCCGGAGCCGACGGACTTATGATCGAAGTACACAATAATCCGGAATGCGCACTGTGCGACGGAGCACAGTCCCTTAAGCCGGAGAAATACGACACACTGCTTCAGCAGGTAAAACAGATTGCAGAAGTAGTCGGAAAAATTCTTTAATTCATCCAAAAGAATGATATCTGCAAGGAGTGATATTTCATGAAATTAACAGTTAATTTAGGTAAAAATTCTTATCCCATTTATATTGATTCCGGAATTATCAAAAACGCCGGAGAATATATTTCCCAGATATTTAAAGGGCAGAAAATCATGATCATCTCCGATGACAATGTATTTCCGCTGTACGGACAGAAGGTCATAGATTCGCTTAAAGAATACGAGTGTCATTCCCTTGTACTCCCCCACGGCGAACCGACCAAAAGTTTTCAGTCTTTACCGGAAATCTATACAGCTATGCTCGATGCCAAGCTTTCGAGGAGCGATCTCGTCATCGCACTCGGCGGCGGGGTGATCGGTGATCTTGCGGGATTTGCCGCCTCAAGCTATCTGCGCGGCGTAAAACTGGTACAGATTCCGACTTCCCTGCTGGCTCAGGTGGATTCTTCCGTAGGCGGTAAAGTGGCCGTAGACCTTCCTCAGGGGAAAAATCTCATAGGTGCCTTCTTCCAGCCGAAAATGGTACTGATCGATCCCGAAGTTCTCAACACGCTTTCCGGGCATTTTATTAAAGACGGCATGGGAGAAGTTATCAAATACGGCTGTATCAAAGACGCGGTCCTTTTTGACAGGCTCTGTTCCCACAGTTCCTTTGAGGACCTGAAGTCCGAACTGCCGGAGATTATTGCCAGATGTGTGGATATCAAACGGATCGTGGTAGAAGCGGATCAGTTCGATACCGGCGAACGAATGCTTTTGAACTTCGGACACACACTTGCCCACACAATCGAACAGTATTATAATTACGAGCGGGAAAGCCACGGGGAAGCCGTGGGCATCGGTATGTATCAGATCACACGCTTAGCTGAAGAAAAAGGGCTCACTGCTTCCGGCAGTGCTGGCAGAATCAGAAATGCGCTCGAAATATACGGGCTTCCTTCTGCCTGCGGACTTCCGCTTACTGATCTGACAAAAGCCATTACACTTGATAAGAAAAACCTGAACGGTCATCTGAATGTTGTACTTTTAAAAGAAATCGGAAACAGTTATGTCTACCCGACGGATATTTCATTTTTTAAAGATGACAGAACGATATAATACAAGCCGCTGCCCGGCCGATTCAAGACCGGGCAGGTAAAGGTCATTTCGAATGAGGATAATCTTTATTTATGCTATAATTCCAGCCTCATCTGATACCACACTGCCCCGCCATGTGCAGATTCAGACCGCCCTTCACTGACAAATCCAAACCGCTCATAAAACGGTATCAGCCTGTCCTTGCATGTCAGGACAAGCCCCTTTCTGTTCTGCTTCCGGGTATCTTCGATCACGTGACGCATCAGGCAATCCATATATCCTCTTCCCTGATAATCCGGATGCGTCGCAACGCCGAAGATCATCTGCCAGTCTCCCGCTTCATTGTGAAGAGAAGCGTCCTCAAACATAATATCTTTCAAGTCTCTTTCATTTATCGTCATGCCATTTACCATGCTGACGATCCTGCCGTCCTCTTCTATTACCCAGAAGTGCTTGGGAAATACCTTCAGACGTTTTTCAAAATCCTCCCGGCTGCCCGCCTCTGCCGCCGGAAAGCAGGCTGCTTCCAGTAAAGTAATATTATCAAGATCTTCCAATAATGCATTCCTTATTCTCATATAAGTCTTCCTTCCTACTACAATATATTTATGGTTAATACCCCTTACAGCCAGTAAGGAATTACCCATCTTGTTGCTTAAGCTGTTAGAATGAGTGTGGCAATAGGTCTGGCCTCTTCTTTCTAGGACTTAACGTCCGTAAAATAGTCAGCCAACCAGCCCTCATTCGCAGCGTTCGTTTTACGCAGGTTGAACTATCGTTCGTGTGATATACCCAGTAGATTGAATAGGCAATGAGTAAATCTGGTATTGACCATTGCTAATTCTTTTCAAAGGAGTCTTTTTCATGAACGCTGTTGGTATCGATGTTTCTAAAGGTAAAAGTACTGTCACCATCCGCAGGCCCGGCGATATGGTTCTTATGCCGCCCTGTGACGTTCCCCACACCCAGTCTGCTATCAACGCTCTTATTGAGCAGATCAAAAGCCTTGATGGCGAAACCAAAGTTTGTATGGAGCATACCGGCAGATACTATGAACCGGTTGCCAACTGGCTCTCTGACGCAGGCATCTTTGTCAGCGCTGTCAACCCCATCCTGATCAGGGATTTCGGGGATGACTCTCTGCGTACTCCAAAGACAGATAAAGCGGATTCTAAAAAAATCGCCCGTTATGCTCTTGACCGCTGGGCAAAACTGAAGCAATATGGAAGCATGGATAAAACACGCAACCAACTCAAAACAATGAACCGGCAGTTCGGTTTCTATATGGACCAGAAAACTGCCATGAAAAACAACCTCATTTCCCTTCTGGATCAAACCTATCCCGGAGCCAATGACTTCTTTGACAGCCCTGCCCGCAGTGACGGCTCCCAGAAATGGGTGGACTTTGTCTACACCTACTGGCATGTGGACTGTGTACGCAGCAAGTCTCTGCAAGCCTTTACGGAGCATTACCAGAAGTGGTGCAAACGCAACGGTTATAACTTCAGTGCCTCAAAGGCGGAAAAGATCTATCAGAGTTCTTCTGACCTGATTGCTGTATTTCCGAAAGATGACAGCACAAAAACGCTGATACGGCAGGCTGTCACGATGCTGAACACCGCTTCACAGACAGTAGAGGCTCTCCGTATTAAAATGGATCAGACTGCCGCTACGCTCCCAGAATATCCGGTTGTTATGGCAATGAACGGTGTCGGCCCATCACTTGGTCCCCAGCTTATGGCTGAGATCGGAGACGTTACCCGTTTCACTCACAGAGAAGCGCTTACCGCTTTCGCCGGTGTCGATCCTGGTAAAAATGATTCAGGAAAACGCAACCAGAAAAGTGTGCGTACTTCAAAGAAAGGCTCTCCAAGCCTGCGCAAAACACTGTTTCAGATCATGGACGGATTGATCAAACGTTCTCCGGCGGATGATCCGGTCTATTCTTTCATGGACAAGAAACGTTCAGAAGGTAAGCCGTATTATGTTTATATGACTGCCGGAGCCAATAAGTTCCTCCGCATTTATTACGGAAGGGTACGGGAATACCTCGCTTCTCTGGAAGAATCCAAAGAAAGCTGATTTCAATCCCATACTTTGCTTCAGGCCAGCGCACTGCGGTGGTCTTGTTGTGATACTCTTTTTTCAACCTGTATAAAATTTTCAAAGCTCATTTATTTCTGCTTGACTTTTTATTTGCAGACTATTTTTTATATAGAGTACCTGTTTTCCTGCAAATAAATCAATTTTTTACCGGCATCATCACACATGCTTTGAACTGATCACAGTCAATCTTTATGTCAAACTCCCCTCCAAGCGCTTTTGCATATGTGCTGACAATCGCCAGCCCCAGTCCGTTTCCATCGCTGGAGCGCGCTTTATCTCCCCTCGCGAACCGCTCCACGATATCTTCTTTTGTAAAATCCATAGGATACGCCGACGTATTGGTAATCTCCACACAGAGATTTTCTCTCAATTGATCTCCTTTCGTATCCTTTCTGCTGATATAAGTCGTTACAAATACCCTCGTCCCTTTTGCGGAATATTTCAAGGCATTTTCCAAAAGATTCTGGCAGATGCGGTAAAAATAGGAATTATCTGAGACCAGCTCTGTATTCTCATCCGTCAGACGGGTGACGAACTCTAAGCCGCTGTTCTTGATCTGATCATCCATATCCGCAAAAATCTGCTCGATCATACGGTTCAGTTCAAACTTCTCCGGATGGAGCTCTATGTTCCCGCTGCTCGCCTTTGCAAGACTGAAAAGGCTGTTCACCATTTCTTTCAGCTTTTCCGCACGGTCGGATATGACGTCCACATAATCCCGTACCGTATCGCTCAGTTCTTCTTTCCGGATCAGTTCAATATAGCCCACCATGGATGTGAGCGGCGTCTTCAGATCGTGTGATACATTTGTAATAAGATCTACACGGAGCTGGTCACTCCGGGAGACTTTCTCCAGACTCTTCTTTTCGATCTCAAGCGCCACGTCAAGCCTGCGCCGGTTAAGATTCTCCATCTGTTCCATCATATAGTCGAGCTGTCTTTTCTGGAACCGCTGCAGAGCTGTCTCCGCAAGTATATACTGAAACAGCACAGAAAATACCATCACATATCCTGATGCAAAATTCGTATTCCATCCGGGAGTCCAGTAATTTCCTCCACCCATAAGATAGGACAGATACCATGCTGCGATCAGAAACGCCGCGGCACCGCCCAGCTGTATCCATCCTTCAACCTTCTTCCCATGTTCCTTCCACTCTGCATAACTGTTGTCATCGTCCGGCAGCCAGTTTCCAAATTTTCTGTTGAGCAGATCATTAAAGCCCAGCCATACGCCGGCCCCCAGCATAAGATTACCCAGTATTCCATAAAACAAAGCCTCTTCTGTAGGGTGGTACCCCCGATATACAACTGTAATCACAAGCAATGTGATCCCCATAGCTATGAGCAGCACTTCCGCCATCAGTTTGTAATACTCTCCGAAAAATTTCTTTGCTTTTTTATCTATATCTTTCCATTTTGTATCCAATTCCCCACACCACCTTTACATATCTTGGTTTCTTCGTATCGATCTCGATCTTCTCGCGGATATGACGGATGTGCACCATAACCGTATTCTCAACTGCATACGACGCATTTTCCTGCCAGACCTTCTCATAGATCTGCTCTGCTGAAAAGACCTGCCCCGGATGCTCCATAAGGAGTTCCAGTATCTTGTACTCTGTGGCAGTCAGCCGGACCTCTTCTCCTTCTACTTCAATGATTCGCTGTTTCTTATCAAGTACCAGCCCGCCGTTTACGATCCGGTCCGCATCCTCCTTCGGCGTCTCGCCGCCCCATGCACGGTATCTGCGCAGATGCGCTTTCACCCGCGCCATCAGCTCCGCAGGATTATATGGTTTCTCCACATAATCATCCGCTCCCATGATCAGCCCGGACACTTTATCGCTCTCCTCCGTCTTTGCCGACAGGATGATCACCGGTATCTTGTGTCTCTCCCGAAGCTTCATGAGCGCAGACAGCCCGTTCATCCTCGGCATCATCACATCCAGAAGAATCAGGTCGATCTTGTTTTTTTCCAGCACGTCAAGGGCCTGCATCCCATCATAGGCGCCCATCACCTGATATCCTTCGTACTTCAGTAATTCACTGAGCGAATAGACGATTTCTTTATTATCATCCACGACCAGTATTGTCTCTTGTTCCATTACTGTCTCCCCCTGTTGTTTTGTTTCTATACTGACTATAAAGCTGCGGGCTTAAAAAACCCGGACTTAAATCTTAAAAAAATCTTATCTTTCATTTTCCAGCTAATCTCATTGTAAAAGAAACATATATCCGCATCAATATAGAAATAACCTTTTATTTGTCAGAGTTGAAAAAAATCACTTAACACTTGACATGCTGAGATCAAGGTGCTAATATTACCATCAATAAAAGTTTTAGCTGTTTTCCTTAAAACCAAAACAGCTGGAACTTTTATTTTTTATTTATACCGCGGGAAAATAAATTGATATACATCTGACAAAGGAGTCTGTTGCTCAACAGGCTCCTTTTTTGTTAGTAGAAACGGAGGCCGAAATGGAAAAATTTGACTTACTGATTAAAAATGCTGACATATATACAATGGATCCCTGTGGAACCGTTATTAAAAACGGAGTTATAGGAATTCACGGTGATACAATTTCACTGATCAGCCAGATGGATAATACTCCGTCTCCATATGACGCAGAGCAAGTTATAGATGCAAAAGGCAGTGTGATTTTCCCTGGGTTTATCAATACCCATATCCATATATTTCAATCCTTCCTAAAAGGTCTGGGAGCCGATCATCGCCTGATTGAATGGCTTAACCTGTCTGCGCTCCCGTACGGACAGTATATGACGCCTGAACAGCACAAACTCGCAGCACAGCTGGCATGCATGGAAGCAATAAAAAGCGGATGTACTTCTCTCTGTGAATTCTTCTATACAAACCAGAATCCCGAACTTGCCTATTTCTGTATTGACGGGATGAAATCGACAGGAATCCGCAGTGTATTTATACGGACATTTCAAGATACCGGCGAAGAATACGGCATGCCGGAATGTTTTATCGAACCTGTTGATAAAGCAATGCGGGAAGTGGAACTCCTGAAGAAAAAATACAAAGAAGATGACATGTTCTCTATCTGGACCGGTCCGGATGTAACATGGTCTACCACAAAGGAGGGCTATAAAAAAATGCTTGAGTACTGCCTTTCCGAAAATGTACGGTACTCAATGCATATCAAAGAAACAGAAGTGGATAACCAAATGTGTAAAGAATATTACGGCATGGATATTGTTGATCTGCTTGAAGAAATCGGTTTTCTGACCGATAAATTTCTGGCAGTACATTGTGTCAACCTTACGAAACATGACATTGAAAGATTTGCCGAATACGGTGTATCTATCAGCCACAATCCTGCTCCGAATCTTTATCTTGGATCTGGAATCGCTCCGATTCCAGAAAGTTTAAACGCCGGAGTCAACGCAGCCATGGGAACCGATGGAGCCGCCAGCAATAACAGTACAGATATGCTGGAGAGCTTAAAGCTGGCAGCTCTGATGCAAAAAGGCATCCACCGCGATGCTGCTGTTATTACGGCAGACAATGTGATCCGTATGGCGACAGTCAATGGAGCAAAGGCAATCGGTATGGAAGATAAGCTGGGGACATTGGAAGTCGGAAAGAAAGCAGATCTGATCATCTTTAATCCCCGGCATCTGAAATCTGCGCCCATGCATCATGCAGATGCTACAGTAGTATATGCATCTTCCGAAGAAAACATCGACACAACCATCATAAACGGGAAAATTGTTTATCACAAAGGAGAATTCAGCTGCGGCATTCATGAAGAGGAGCTGATCGATAAAATCGACCATGAGATCACAAAACTGAAAAGCAAAATCGACTTATAAAAATCAGGAGGGATAATTATGGCTGAAAACAAAAGCGGACTTATTGTCGGTGTAAATGAAAAAATAAGTGTAGGAAAGGCATTATTTCTGGGACTTCAGCATGTTCTGTCAATGGATCTTTATATCATGCCGCTGATTTTAGGCGGTGCTGTCGGTCTTTCCGGAGGTGACTTATCTTTCTTCCTGCAGATGAGTTTTTTCGCCTGTGGAATAGCTACGATCCTGCAGGCCGGTTTGTTTATGAAATATCCTATCATACAGGGCCCTTCCTATGTTCCTTTGGGTGCGTTAAGCACCATTGGCGCATCAATGGGAATTAACGTTATGATTGGCAGTCTGATTCCCGGAGCCATTTTAATTGTCATTATGGGGATTTGTAAAGGATTCTCAAAATTTGTCAGAAAAGCAATTCCTCCATTTATCGGCGGTATCATTATTCTTGTCGTAGGTATCTCATTAACTCCTACAGCAGTCACAGGGATTGCCAGCACAGATGGAAATCTGACGGCAAATGTTGTGTCAGGACTGACCGCAGCAGTTGTACTGATCATCTGTATGATTCTTCAGTATAGATTAAAGCACAGCCGGATTCTGCATATGACATCTGTAATTCTTGCTCTGATTGCCGGGACAATCGCAGCCGCCTCAATGGGAGCCGCAGATTTCAGTGCTGTATCAGACGCAGCATGGTTTCAGCTTCCTCAGCTGTTCCATTTCGGGCTGCCTCAGTTTAATCTGCAGGCCTGCATTCTGATGGTATTTATTTATATGATTGTATTATTGGACACAACAGGTACATGGATTACGATCAGCGCAATTACAGGAGAAGATTTAAATAATGATAGAATTGACCGCGCAACTGTCGGAGAAGGCCTTGGATGTCTCATAGGCTCTCTCTTTGGCGGCACTCCAATGACAGGTTATTCATCAAATGCTGGAGTTCTTGCTATCACAAAAGTAGGAAGCAGAATGGCAATCATCGCCGGCGGCATTATTCTGGCTGTATTAGGCGTATGTCCGAAACTGATGACAGTAATATCCTGTATTCCTGCTCCTGTTGTAAACGGCGTCTTTGCAATGGTATGTATATTACTGATTTCCAATGGGATCAAAATTGTGCAGAAAGAACTCCTCGATGAAAGGACCTCTCTGATCATAGGAATCTCTGTGGTAACAGCAGTAGCTGCAATCGTTCTTCCTCAAGAAGTACTCGACGCTATGCCTGCATTCCTTAATTACTTTTTATCATCTGGAACAGCCGTTGGTGCTACAGTTGCAGTCGTACTTCAGCTTGTACTTCCTTATAAAAAAAAGGACACAGATAAAAACAGGATAGCCCGGACAACATGTTGAAAATAATGAAGGGATCGTTTCATCAAATCAGATGATAAAACGATCCCTTCGTCTGTCTACTCCGCTGCCATCTGTTTTACTCTCGCCAGCGCCTTTGACACGGCAGGAATGGAAATGACAATTACCGTGATCACGCCCTCAACCAGCAGATAGCTGTAATTATAGAGGATCGGATACAGGCTTTCCAATGCTTTCGGAAAATTGTCGGGCATATAATCCATCCAGTACAGATAGCCGCCCAGAGCATGGAATGCACCTCTTGCCAGCACTGCAGCTATGTAGCCCTTAACCAGTCCATATTTGCTTTTCGCAAAAAATCCCGCTGTTCCCAAGGCTGCAAACGCAAGGATATAATCGCAGCACACCTGAAAAAAGGACAGCACATACGGCTCCTGTATAAACTGGATAATTCCGTAAGCAAGACCGACAAGTATGCCTGTCTTCGGACCGTACCAGTTTGCTATCAGTACGATAAACAGCATACTGAATAGTGTAACACTCCCGCCCCACGGCATCTCAAAGAGTTTGATATAAGAGGTGAGATATGCCAGCGCCAGAGCGGCAGCACAGAATACAAGCTGCTTCGTGCTCATCCGTTTTTTTGAAGACGTCTTTGCCGCAAAATATACCGCTGCGAGAAACAGTATGATCCCGGCAATAATAGTGACCGCATATCCGGCTGTGGTCAGACCGCCTTCTGCATTTACAAGTAATTCAGACATAATAAAAGCCCTCCTGTTCTCAGATTGAAAACAAAAGGGCCTAAAAGCACTTATAACATATCCCTACGTTGGCATTATCCAAATCAGGTTATGGGTCGAAGTTCTCAACTTCCTCTCAGCCTGTACTACAAGCTCCCCTTGTCATCAATCTTATGTAATTTTCTATAACAGTTCATCTTACTGCCGGATTCTATGGTACACGTATGATGGAGAATTGTCAAGTCTCCATCATAGTTAAAACATCATATATTCCATATAGAATTCCTGAAATTCTTTGTCATTGGAAAGCTGCACTTCTGACGCCAGTCCTGACAGATACTTCAGACGTTCCTCGGCATTTTCGTCCGTCAATGCCTTTATCGTACCCTTCAGGCAGGTGTTTCCCGCCGCCGATATCTTGTCCAGACATTCCGCCGGCAGAAGACCGATATCCGCCGCTTTTCGTATATCCATCTGATACCCGAATCCTCCGGTGATATAGATGTGTTCGATATCGTCATAGGTGATTCCGTATTTCGAGATCAACGTCTCCAGCCCTGCGCGCACCGCGGATTTGGCAAGCTGCAGTTCCCTTACGTCTTTCTGATAGAAACGGATTCCTCCGTTTTTCTCTGACAGCAGAAACCCGTCTTCAAAATACGGATCCTCCATCAGTCCGGTTTCATCCATGATTTCTTCTTTCTTCAGTTCGTATACCGCATCGATCACTCCCGTGCCGCAGATTCCGCAGGGCTCTTCATTGCCGATCGTCTCCAGTTTTACCTTCTCTTTGTCCAGCTCCACCTTACAGACCGCCCCCGGGATACTTCCGGTGCCGCAGACAATATTTCCGCCCTCAAAGGCCGGTCCCGCCGCTGTGGAAGTCACCATGATACGGTCTTTACATCCGATCGCCATTTCACCGTTCGTGCCCAGATCCACCAGCACACAAGGTTTTTCTCTTTTGTCGAAATCAAGCGCATACATGCCGGCAGTGATATCTCCGCCAACATAGGCAGATACACCCGGGCAGATCATAATATCAAACTCCTGATCCTGTATTCCGAAAAGTTCTCTGCACGTCGTATGCGTCAGTGAGATATCCACCGGTGTAAATGGATAGACTCCGAGAGTCTCACATGAATACCCCATCAGAAGATGAATCATCGTAGTATTGCCGCCGATCACCATGCGGCTGACTTTTCTTTCTTTTCCAGCCGTGAGCCTGCGAAAGCCCGCCGTGATCTGTTCGCAGATACTTTTTCTAAGTTCTTCTTTCTGCCCTGCATTGGACGCCTCGATCCTGCTGATCACATCCGCCCCGTATGCTCTCTGCCGGTTGATATCCGTAAACACGGCCGCCGGCCTGCCCTCCGGAAGCTCCAGAAGCTGCATTGCGATCGTTGTCGTTCCGATATCCACGGCTATACCGCAGGATGCTTCTGCCGGATCCCCCTGCATCTGAGCGTCTTCTTTTTTTCCTTCGCTGTCATCCTGCAGTGCGCCGCACACCTGATCTGCTGTGCCCTCGTCGGTGAGTACGAAGAATCCGCTGCTCTCCCGCTCATCAATAACAACTGTACAGGACCTGACCGGATAGGCCTTACATGCAAGCCTGTATCCTTCCTCCAGTTTTTCTTTGGAAAAGAACTTTCTGTCTTCCTCCGAGGGTTCCACTGCTCCGTATATAAATCTCACACTGCATTTTCCACATGTACCGCGCCCGCCGCACACAGCCGGGGCAAAAATGTCATGCTCCTGCAGCGTCTTGAGGAGAGAATCTGCTTTTCTGCCCTTTATGACGGTCTCTTTCCCGCCTGTCACCGCTCTTATATTTACAGATGGAAGGTTTCGTCTCTTGCAGGTAAGATTATCGCACTTGCTGCAGTCATGTTCCGGGTGATACCGCTTCGTATTTTCATCAAGCAGATAGACATGACATACCGTCTTGACCGGATCGTACATATAACTTTTTTTGATGCCGATGCCGGCTTCCTCTGCGCGTGTCACGTCCCACGCTCTTTTCTGGATGCTCATGGGAAGGTCTTTGGGTGCCTCCGCCCTTCCCGCGATGCCCCGGCCTCGTTCTTTGCACATAGACACGACCGTTCCCTGTATCGCATCATCCATTTGAAAGAGATAATCATCTGCAATGGCGTCTGCCAGCATGCCTCCGAGATAATCGCCCTCCGCGAACAGCTTTGTTGACCACTCGCCCATCTCTTTTCCGATGGAGCAGACGCCGTACAGTGCTTCCTTCACTTTTTTCCCGTCCGCTTCTATATTGTATCCCTCCAGATCTCCAAATTCCAGAAGCGCAACAGGTTTGATCTTCTCATACGCCTGCGGCAGCATCTCCTCAAGTTCTTCCATAATCTCCTCATACAGGCTGCCCGTCTTGTCCCCGTCGAGGAATGCACAGATATTCGCTGCCGATATCTTAATATCAAAATCTGTTATCTTCATCCGTCCGTCTCCCGCTCTTTTCTATGTCAGCTCCCCGGGATGAAAATCCGAAAGACCTCCATAGAATAATAAAAACCCTTTTATACAAAAAGAGTTTCCGCTGACATGATCACTATTATTTTATCATAGCTTATCTCCTGCCCAAGATAGAGCTATATTATCAAGTATCCTGACTCGCAGTTCATCCTCCGGACTCCCTTCTCACCTTTTCGGCAATGGTTCTTTCGTCCTTCGTCCCTGCTGACAGTAGGGGCAAGCCTGTACCGGATTCTCACCGGTTTCCTTGTTCCGCAATCAGCGGATCAGCCCTGTTTTTTCTCCAGAACTACTTTCTTTGCAACTTCAGCGCATGATGCCGCATCCGGCGTATAATAATCTGCCTTGATCTGCTCGCAGAAGCTGTCATTTACCGGAGCGCCGCCGATCATTACGATGTACTTGTCGCGAAGCCCTCTCTCGTTGAGCAAGTCGATACAATCCTGCATCTTCGGCATCGTCGTTGTAAGAAGAGCGGACATACAGATGATATCTGCGCCTACTTCCTCTGCCTTGTCAATGTAAGCCGAAGGCTCTACGTCAACACCAAGGTCATAGATCTCGAATCCTGCACCTTTGAGCATCATAACGACCAGATTCTTTCCGATATCGTGAAGGTCGCCCTGCACTGTACCGATAACAGCCTTTCCTACAGGCTCGTTTCCAATCTCCACCAGTTTCGGTTCGAGAACTGTCAGCCCTGCATTCATTGCTCTTGCAGCCACAAGCACTTCCGGAACAAATACTTCATTGTTCTTAAATTTCGCTCCAATGATCATCATACCGGACAGAAGACCATCATTGAGGATTTCTTTCGGGTCCATGTTCTCATCCAGCGCCTGCTGTACAAGTGTCTTAACGTTTTTTGCTCTTCCTTTCTGAAGATATTCAGAAATTTCCTCGATCAGTCCCATGATTGATGTTACCTTCCTTTCTCTTTTTCTGTGTCCTCATTATATATAACCAAGGGTAAAACTTTTTGCAATTATTTCAGATTATTAGTATTTTTTTCTGGTTTTCATGTATATCTACTAAATATCAGAAAAATATGCTATGATTGTGATGTAAATTTTTTGTAATCAGTTCGTCCATCGGCAGCATGCGTAACTGATATTTATTCTATTTTAAAGGAGAGATTTTCTTGCAGCCTGCATTATATACTATCGTACCTGAACAGACGATCCGCTCCATGGCAGAAACTTTTTATGCCTGTATCCATCTTCCAATTCAGATCATCAATGAAGAAGGTAAGATCCTTGTCTCCATCGGCGATACACCCTCGTTCTGCCGCCTGTTTCAGAAGCACCTTCCGGCTACTGAAACGTGCGAAAAACTACATTCTTCTGCCAGCAAAAAGGCTGTTTCACTAGGGGAACCATACATTTTTGCCTGCCATGCAGATCTGAACCATATCGTATTCCCGCTGATCAACAAGCAGACCTTTCTGGGATCGATTCTGGTCGGTCCTTTCCTGATGGATGAACCGGACTCCATCCTCATCTCCGACGTGGCGAAACGATACCGGATCCCCATGGACGATGCACTGGATCTGTACGACGAAACACGGGAACTTCCGGTCATTGAGCCCGGACGTGTCAATCACATCAGCCACCTGCTGTATTATTTGTTTTCCAGTCTGATTGCAGACAGCCGCGAGGAGCTTCGCCAGAATAACCAGAAGCTGCTCCAGCAGTCCAAAATCAGTGAGTCAATCCAGCGATACAAAGGAGGCAGTATCCAGACAGATTCCTATCCATATGAAAAGGAAAAAGAATTGATCGCGCAGGTCAAACGCGGCGATGTCAGAGAGGCAAATGCCGTGCTTAACGATCTGCTGGGATATGTACTCTTTTCTCAGGGTAACAGCCTTGATATAGTCAAATCCCGGGCAATCGAGCTTTGTTCCCTGCTGTCACGGACCGCCATCGAAGGAGGTGCCCCGACAGACAGTATCCTGAAGCTGAACAATCTCTTCCTGCAGAACCTGCAGCAGATCAACACGATGGATACGCTGTGCTATAAGCTTCAGGAAATCGTGGAAACTTTCTCGGAAAGTATGTTTAATTACATCCCGTCCCGGAACAGCGAACTCATCAAAAAAGCCATGCTCTACATATCCGAACATTTTAATACTCCGCTGACACTGGAGGAAGTCGCCGCCTATGTACATCTGCACCCTTCCTATTTTTCCACTCTTTTCAAGAGCTCGACCGGCTCTTCATTTAAAGAGTATCTGAACATGGTAAGGATAGAGGAGAGCAAACGCCTTCTCTCAAATACAGATTATTCGATTATCGATATCGCAGTGGCTGTCGGATTTGAAGATCAGAGTTATTTTTCAAAAGTATTTAAGAAATACACTGGTCTTACTCCGAAACAGTTCCGCTAAAAGCAATCTCTTTGAATTACCTCTCGCGGAGTGCCGGCATTCTCATATCCCGGAACCAGTTTTATGAAAAAAGGGAATCCCGCCCAACCGGCAGGGTTCCCTTTTATGATCACACACTGAATTCTATTTTCTCTTCCGGACAATCAATTGTCTATTTTCCTTCGTAAAATTCTTTTACTGTATCAAAGAATGCTTCGATATTCTCCATCGGAGTCATCGGCGGGATATCGCATCCGCTTCCGATCACAAAGTTCGGATATTTGCTGCATCTCTCCAGAAGCCCGCGTGTTTCCTTTTTCACCTGTTCCGGTGTACCGTTGCGGAATGTACCGGCCGGATCGATATTTCCTGTGACAATGCTCTCCTGCGGTATCGCCTTCAATGCTTCTTCGATATCTACCGCGTTGCCGATGCTGTATGCGCCTGCATTGATCTCACGGATATTGTCGAGCAGCGGGATCACGCTTCCGCAGTTGTGGTACAGCACCATAAAGTTATCATCCTCCACACTCTCACGGATCTTCTTCACATATGGTGTGGAAAATTCTTTTATCAAGTTCGGAGAGAGAAGTCCTGCAGCCGGCTCGGCTATTGCAATACCGTTCGCTCCGGCCTCTTTAAATGCCTTTGCATACTTGATCAGGAATTCTGTCGCTTTCTCCAGCACTGTCTCTACTACTTCCGGATCCTCATAGGTCATAATCATGATCTCTGTCATATCAAGGAGTCTGCCTGCAAGAGAAAACGGTCCGATGATACCTGCCAGAACCGGACGGTCTGTGATCATTTCTGACACTTCTTTAATTCCCTTTACACACTCTCCTGTACGTCCGGCTCCCACTTCCGGCACCTTCAGAGCTTCAGCCTCGTCTTCATCGTGTACAAGTGCTGCCGTCACCGTAGGTACTTCATCTTCACTGTAATGTACCGGACTCCCGAATGCTTCTGCCTCGACAGAGAGATCCATCAGACTGAATGCCGCGCCTGTATCAAACTTGTCCGCGATCGCTTTCATACATACTGCCTGCAGATGTCCGTCTCTAACCATCTCATCCACTGTATGCCCTGTAAGCTGTATTCCCGGGAATGACAGGATCGGCATTGCCTTTTTTACCGGAGAACTGATACAATCTGCTGCCCACTGTTTCATATTAAATTTCATGGCTGATTCCTCCTGATATATTTGGTTTATTTTTCTTTGATTATATCAATTCAAAAATATCAGTTTGGGAATATTTTTAGATTTCCTGTAATTATTACACTTCTTTCAGTTTGTCCATTCCGCATGGCTTCCCTTTTCAGTTTTGACTACATTCAGCTTCCAGTCGACCTGCTCTTTCAGCTCATTTACATGGGAAATAATCCCTACAAGACCTTTTTCCCCGGCCAGCTCTTTTAATATCTGAATAGCTCTTTCACGGGCGCTGTCATCCAGTGAACCGAATCCCTCGTCAACGAACATTGTCTCCAGATTCACTGCCCCTGCTGTGTTCTGGACAATGTCCGCCAGTCCCAGTGCCATAGACAATGCCGCCATAAATGATTCTCCCCCGGATAAGGATTTCACATCCCGGACAGAATCGGTCACCAGATCATACACATCCAGATCCAGCCCTGCCTGTCCCTGACTGCTCAGCGCACTGATCTCACGGCACTGAAGAATAAATTCATTCGACGTCATGCGCGCGAGCCGGCGGTTGGCCGCCTGAATAATCTGCCGGAAATATTTCCTCTGGACATATGTCTCAAAATCCAGCTTCGCGCTGCCGCTCAGATTGCCGTTTGCCGTACGGTTCAGATTACCGATCATCTCATATTTCTGCTTTAATTGTTTCTGAGCCGCGAAGTATGTCCTGAGATTTTCATATGCATTTTCATTGGCCATATTTTTCCCGTGAAGCTCCAGACTTTTCTCACGGATCCCCTTCAAAGCTGCCGTTATCTCCTGCTGCCGAATACGGTCCGGTTCCACGCTTTCACGCTTCCTGTCCCCGGTCTGCTGCTTCAGCGTACTGATCTGGGTCCTGCACTGCAGGACGTTTTTCTCATATTCTTTTACTTTTCTGTCTTTCTCCCGCCATTCGGCAATCCACTGTTTCGCGTCCCGGTACTCATCCTGATCCGCGAACTCCTGTCTTCGGATCTCCGCGCGGAATAAATCCTGCTCCTCTTCGAACCGCTTCTTCAGACTTTCCAGCTGTTCCAGCTGGCTTTCCTGCTGTCCGGCCCTGCGCCTTCCCTCTTCGGCACATTTTCTGTACTGCTCCTGTTTCCGGCGCAGCGTTTCTTTCTTGTCTCCGAGCTCCTTTTCCAGTTTCTTAAGCTGCTCTTTCGCCTCGTCCTCGGCAGCGTGCTCTTGTCCGAGCGCCGACTCCTCCGCTTCCAGCTCCGCCCGTATCCGCTGATACTCTGTCTGTACTTCAGAGCGTTTCTGCTCTGCAAGATCTCTCTGCTGCTTCGCCTGCTCCACTTCTTTCTGATCGGGGACATCCTCTGCCAGCTCTGCTTTCCTTGGATGACAGGTGGAACCGCATACGGGACACGGAGCTCCTTCTGCCAGATCCTTCGCCATCAATCCTGCCTGTCCTGCGAAAAATCTTTTGTACTTTTCTTCATACTCCAGAGACGCCCTCCCGCACGCATCCATGCATCGTGCCATCTCCGTCGTGCTCTTCGAGAATTTTGCTTTAAGCCTGCGCACATTAGCGTACCGGGGCAGCATTTCCCGCATGCGGATGATCTGTTCCCGGAGCTCAGGCTCTGCCTCTGCGTACTCTTCTTCCGCCCGCCGGACTTCCTCGTGCAGTCTCTTTTCTTCTGCCTCCTGCTTTTTCTGCCATTCGGCCAGCCCGCTGATGTTCTTATCCGTGTTCTCCAGCTCTTTTTTCGTCCTCAGCGCCTGCACTTCCAGACTTCGGGCACGTTCCGCCCGTTCGCCTTTTTCCGCCTGCGTCTTCATTTCAGCAAAAAGTTCTCTGTCATTCTCCAGCTTACGCTCCGTCTCCATTGTCTGTTCCAGCAGATCAAGCAGACGGTTCGTCTCCTGTTTCCTTTCAATCGCGGTTTTCAGTTCGTCCGCCTCTTTCTGAAGATTTTCCTCTTCCCGGGCCAGTTCGTCCGAAATCTTCTTTCCCGTTTTCAGGATCTTCCTAAGTTCCCCGGTCACTTCATCCGCTCCGGGCATCTCCTGAGTCATCAGCTCCTGCCAGCGGCTGCGCAGACTGAACGGCTCATCAGCCTCCGGCGGCGCTTCTGCAGGCTCCGACACCCGATCCATCTCTCTGCGGATATCTGTTTCATTTTCTTTCAAGGTGATATACAGGCTCTTCCCCTGTTCCTTCAGTTCCTCCTGCATCCGCCAGTATATCTGCGTTTGGAATATCTTTGAAAATATCTTCTTGCGCTCTCTCGAGCCGGCGTGGAGAAGCTTCAGAAAATCTCCTTGAGCAATCATTGCGATCTGTGTAAACTGCCCCGCATCCAGACCGATAATCTCCTCAATCTTCTGGTCGATCTCCCGTTTCTTCCCCTGAAATTCTTTTCCATCCGGCAGGATAAGACTCACTTTAGAGGTCTCTTTTACAAGACGCACCGAACCGTCTGCTTTTTTCCGCTTCCCGACACGCATATATTCCGGATTACGGCGTACCGTATACTCTCCGCCCCGATAGGCAAAGACATATTCCACATAGGTATCCGCATCTTCAGAAGCATACTGGCTGCGCATCATATTGCCATCCCGCTGCCCGCCGCTCGTCCTGTCGTAAAGAGCATATGTTATGGCGTCAAATATAGTTGTTTTTCCCGCTCCCGTATCTCCGGTGATAAGGAAAAGCCCGCCCTGAACCTGCGTAAAATCAATCATTTCTACGCCGGAATAAGATCCGAACGCAGACATAGTAAGTCTCACCGGCCGCATCACGCATCTCCTTTCACTTTATCAAACACATGGGACATTATTTCAGTCTCCTCCTCCGACAGCTCTCTGCCCTGCATCTCACGGTAGAAGTCAGAAAACATATGCAGCGGGTCTTCCATACGGATTTCATCTTCGATAAATTCCAGTTTCCTGCGCGTGCGCTCATTGTCCATCCTGACTTCCAGAATATGGCTGTATACTTTCTGAAGCTGCTCCTTCGGTTTATAGGGATCGATCTCGTCTGTCAGCGTGACGCTCACATAATCATCCCTGTGTTCTGGATCAGCAGCGCTGATAACATCTTCCAGCTCCCCTCTTACTCTGCGCACATCTCTCAACGGATGGAGAGGGAGTTTTTCTACATTGACATTTCCTCCTTTGGCGCCTAATGTAACAAGATGGAGTGATTTTTCCTGAGCCGCCTCGCTGACAGAATATTTCAGAAGCGTACCGCAGTATCGGATATTTCCGCTTCCTGCTTTCTGTGCTCCGTGGAGATGTCCCAGTGCTGCATAATCGAACTTTTTCAGGACAGATATATCAACATTATCTATGCCTCCCACGCTGAGCAGCTCCGAATCACACGTTGCCGGACAGAACGCTTCGCCTGTCCGGCTGTCCCTCCCCGCATAAAACTGATGGGACACAATTACATTGCGTTCTCCGGAATCAATCTTCTCGCGTTCAAGCACGGCCCGCACAGCAGCGGTATAGCTCTCCGGCATTTCCCCTCCGCATAGTCCGCGCACATACCCCGGCTTCAGAAACGGCATAAGATAAAAATTCACTTTGCCGTACTCATCCGTCAAAGTAATCTTCTTCAGATGGTCATTCTCTGACTCCGGCGCTTTCCCTGCAATATAAATCTGATGACTTCCAAGCAGCCGGCTCGCATAATCCAGACGCTGTGCCGAATCATGATTTCCGGCAATCACAAGAATGGGAATCATAGGTTTCACAGCAGACAGCCGGGTAAGGAAATCATCAAACACCGTGACCGCATCTCCTGACGGAACAGATTTATCGTATATATCCCCCGCTATAACAACCGCATCGGGATGCACTCTCTCCGCATAGGAAATAACCTCCGCAAGGATATGTTCCTGATCCTCGCGGAGATTATAAT
>ERZ1643246.1578-NODE-1578-length-24426-cov-12.327849_pt1 | contig 24426 bp, 20 predicted proteins | sample MGYA00579265_ERZ1643246 | MGnify/ENA primary metagenome ERZ1643246 (study PRJEB29033, sample SAMEA4952261) | chicken gut metagenome | biome: Broiler Chicken; feature: Gastrointestinal Tract; material: Caecum | place: Ireland | collected 2018 | study: Broiler...
AGTAGAAGAAGTAAAAGAAAATGTAAGTGATAAAATAGAAGAAGTAAAAGAAAATATAAGTGATAAAGTAGAAGAAGTAAAGGAAAATATAAGTGATAAAATAGAAGAAGCAAAAGAAAATATAAGTGATAAAGTAGAAGAAGTAAAAGAAAATATAATTAAAAAAAAAGAAGATACTACGGATATACTAGAAGAAACAGAAGAAGAAATGAAGGAAAAGGAAGAGCCTAAGAAAAAAGGATTTTTTGCTAAAATAAAAATGGGTCTATCTAAAACAAGGGATAGTATATTAAATAGAGTTGAGCAGGTTTTAAGCAGTTTTACTAAAATAGATGAAGAACTTTTTGAAGAATTAGAAGAATCACTTATTATGTCAGATATAGGTGTAGAAACTTCTATTTATATAATGGAAAAAGTTAGAGCAATAGTAAAAGTTGAAAAAATAAAAGAAGTAGCAGATATTAAAAATGTAATAGTGCGTGTTATTTCTGAAATTTTAGAAGAAGAAACAGAAGAATTCAATTTAAAATCTCCTAGCGTAATACTTATTATCGGTGTAAATGGTGTAGGTAAAACAACAACAATAGGTAAACTTGCTAATAACTATAAAAGTCAAGGTAAAAAGGTTATATTAGCAGCAGGTGATACATTTAGAGCAGCAGCTATAGACCAATTACAAGTATGGGGTGATAGAAGTGGTATAGATGTTATAAAACATCAAGAAGGTTCAGACCCAGCAGCAGTAGTATTTGACGCTATACAAGCAGGAAAAGCAAGAGGAGCAGACCTTTTAATATGTGATACAGCAGGTAGGCTACATAATAAGAAAAATCTTATGGAAGAACTAAAAAAAATAGCTAGAATTGTAAATAGAGAAAATCCAGATGCACAAATAGAAACATTGCTTGTATTAGATGCTACAACAGGTCAAAATGCATTACAACAAGCAAAACTTTTTAGTGAGGTATCAGAAATAACAGGTATTGTTCTTACAAAATTAGATGGCACTGCTAAAGGTGGTGTTGTTATAGCAATAAAAAATGAATTAAAAATACCTGTACGTTTTATAGGTGTGGGTGAAGGTATAGAAGATTTAAGACCATTTGACGCAAAAGAATTTTCTAAAGCACTTTTTGAATAATTTTTTAAACTATAAAAGGACTTATTTTTTAAGTCCTTTTATAGTTATATTTCTAACTCTTTTGGAAAAATGTATTGTCCATTTTTTTCTATATTTCCTTTATAATCAATAGCTTGTACAGGGCATTTATGTAAGCATCCTAAACAAAAAATACAATTATTATTAAATTTAATTTTTTCATTTTCTAATGTAATATTATTTACAGGACAATTATTTATACATTTTTTGCATTTAGTACATTTATTAGACACTTTAAAAGATTTACTATTTGCCATAAATGTATTAAATCCCCAATTTCCAATACTTGAAAGAAACCAATCATTTTTATTATATTTATTTTGAAAAAATGATTTATTTTCAGAAATTAAATTCTTAATATTATCTATCTTAGGTATAACTTGTTTTATTTCTTCAATAGATTTTTCTTTTGAATTCATAGTAGAACCTATAAAATAGTTATCTGGCATATTAATAGCTTCAAACCCTTTTAAAATCATATTTCTATTTTCAATTATTTTTTTACAATATTTTTGTGTTAACCCACAATCTTTACCCATAGTAACTAAAATATAAATTTCATTATTACCATTAAATTTTGCAGTTTTTAAAAAATTTTCTAGTTTTTTTGGTAACCTCCAAGCATAAATAGGGCTTACTAATATAAAAGGTGATGTAGAATGAAATTCCCACTTTTTATTATTTTTAAAAATATCATTTAATGAAATTAAATCTTTATTTAAATCTTTTGCAATTCTACTTGCAATAAACTTACTATTCCCAGTACTTGTAAAATATAGTACCATTGTATCCTCCTTAATTAGATTTTTTTAAAAAATAAGAACAAATATTATAAAATTCAATACCATTTTTAAAAGGTTTACTAGTTTCCTTATCAATTATTTCTAAATATAAAATATTGGAATTATAACCATCAAACATTTTACATATATAATAAATTATATCATAAGTTATATTATATAGTAAACCTTCAATATTATCATTTTCTTTATAAGAGTTTAATATATTTAACATACAACTTTCTTGAATATAACTTAAATGTTCAAAAAATTTTGTTTGATTTTTAGTTAAAATTTGGGGGAAAATTTTATAACATTCTTCACCTTGTTTTAAAAAATCATAACAAGTGTCATGAAGTTCAATACCTTTTCTTAAAGGTTCATTAGAATCTTTATCAATTAAATCTAATTTTAACTTTGAATTACCATAACCATCAAACATTTCACAAATACTATAAATTATATCATAAGTAATACTATATAAATGACCTTTAATGCTATTACCTTTTTTGTAAGATTCTAATTCAATTATAACAAATAATTCTTGAATATCGGCTAAATATTCGAAAAATTTTATTTGATTTTTAGTTAAATTTTTCATTTTATCACCCCTAAAATATTATATTAATTTTAAATAACATAATATTGTAACATAATGTATAAAAATATTATATTAGTAAATTTGTTAAAAAATATATATAGTTTCTTGTTGAACTTGACAAAATAATATATTATGATATAATAAATATTAATTTTTAACTATATTTAATTAAATAAAACTAATATTTATATATTTTATTTAATAACTAGTGAGGTGAATATATGGTTTTAATAGAAAATCTTATTAAAACATATGGAGAAGGAGAAAATGCAGTAAATGCACTAAAAGGTATAGACTTGCATATACAAAAAGGAGAAATATTTGGTATTATAGGTCTTAGTGGTGCTGGTAAAAGTTCACTTGTTAGATGTATTAACTTATTAGAAACACCTACAAGTGGTAGCATTAAAATAGATGGTCAAGAAATAATAAAATTATCTAAAAAAGAGCTTAGAGAAGCTAGAAAAAAAATAGGTATGGTTTTTCAGCATTTTAATCTTTTAATGAATTCTACTATTTATGAAAATGTAGCTTTCCCTATGCGTATAGACAATAAGCCAAAAGATTATATAGATAAAAGAGTTAAAGAACTTTTAGAGCTTGTAGGGCTTTTAGATAAAAAAGATATGTATCCCTCTATGTTATCTGGTGGACAAAAGCAAAGAGTAGGTATTGCTAGAGCAATAGCTAATAATCCTAGTATTATAGTTTGTGATGAGGCTACAAGTGCACTAGACCCAGAAACAACAAAATCTATATTATCACTTTTAAAAGATATTAATAAAAAGTTAGGAATAACTATTATTATAATAACTCACGAAATGGATGTTATAAAACATATTTGTAATAGAGTTGCTATATTGGGAGAAGGTAAAATAGCAGAATGTGGTTTAGTATCAGATGTATTTATAAAACCTAAAACTAAAATTGCTAGAAGCTTTTTTGATTCTGTTGATGTAAAATTAGAAAATGATGTATATCAAAAAGCTTTAGATGGTAATGGCATAGTTATAAAGGGTATATTTATAGGCGAAACTTCTACAGCTCCTTACATATCTAAAATGATAACAAAATACAATGTTGAGGCTTCTATATTACTTGGAAATATTCAACATATGGATGATACTTTAATAGGTACATTAGTTATAAAAATAACTGGTGAAGATGAAAATATAAAAAATGCTATAAACTACTTAAAAGAAAATAATGTTTTAGTAGAGGAGGTAAATTATGAATAATTTTGAACAACTAAAAAAAATAGTTTTACCTGCTTTTAATGAAACACTATATATGGTATTTTTCTCAAGTTTATTTTCTATAATACTAGGTATAGTTATTGGTGTTATATTATATGTAACAGAAAAAGATGGTATATTAGAAAATAAATTTTTAAATAAAATATTAGGTGTAATTGTAAATATTGGTAGAAGTATACCCTTTGTTATATTAATGATTGCAGTATTTCCTTTATCAAAGTTTATTGTAGGTACTACATTAGGTTCTAAAGCAGCAATTGTTCCTCTTACTGTTGCAGCAATTCCTTTTGTAGCTAGAATGATAGAAGCATCTTTAAAAGAAATAGATAAAGGAGTTATAGAGGCTTCTATATCTATGGGGGCTACTGAATGGCAAATAATTTATAAAGTATTAATACCTGAAAGCATATCTTCTATTATATCTACTATAACAACAACTATTATAAGTATTATAGGTTATTCTGCTATGGCTGGTACTATTGGTGGTGGTGGTCTTGGTAGTATAGCTATTACATATGGTTATCAAAGATATAGAGATGATATATTAATAATTAGTGTTGTATTAATGGTTATACTTGTTCAAATAGTTCAGACTATTGGTAATATTTTAGGTAAAAAGTTAAATAAAAAATAACTTTTAAGGTAAAATTATGTCAGTTGCATTATTTAGAGATAGTTTAAATGATATTTATAATGAAAATACAATTTTATATATTTTTTAAATTAATATAAATAGAAAAGGAGAAATTTATTATGAAAAAATTTTTAACAACTTCTTTATTAACATTAACACTTTTTGGACTTACTGCTTGTGGAAATAGTACAGATACTAATAAACCTGACAGTAATACTGCAAATACAGAAAGTTCAAATACTATTACAGTAGGTGCTACAAGTGTACCTCACGCAGAAATTTTAAATGAAGTAGTAGACAATTTAGCAGAAGAAGGAATTACTTTAAATGTAAAAGAGTTTTCAGAATATACTGTTTTAAATCCAAGTTTATCTTCAGGTGAAATTGATGCAAACTTTTTTCAACATACTTCATACTTAAATAATTATGTAGAAGAAACAGGTGATAAACTTGTATCTGTTGGACCAGTACATACAGAACCAATGGGAATATATTCAAAAACAGTTAAATCTTTAGATGAGCTTGCAGATGGTGATAAAATAGCAGTTCCTAATGACGCTACAAATGGTGCGAGAGCTTTACTTCTTTTAGAAAGTAATGGTGTTATAAAATTAAAAGAAGGTATTGGTGATAAAGCTACTATATTTGATATAGAAGAAAATTCTAAAAATCTTGAAATAATTGAAATGGACGCAGCAGCTTTACCAAGAGCTTTAGATGATGTTAAAATGGCAGTTATAAATACAAACTATGCATTAGAAGCAGGTTTTAATCCTATGGAAGATGCAATAGCTATTGAAGGAAGTGATTCTCCTTTTGCTAATATATTAGTTGTTAAAGAAGGTAATGAAAATAAACCAGAAATACAATCTTTATATAAAGCTTTAACAAGTGATGAAATAAAAACATTTATAGAAGAAAAATATCAAGGAGCAGTTGTTCCAGCTTTTTAGTAAATTTTTATAAAAATAATATTATACTTTTTGCATATATTAATAAGTTAAAATTTGTATAATTATTATATTGACTAATATAGTATAGTATGATAGAATAATAGCATAATCAAATGAGATTATGCTATTATTGTAGTTTTAATTGAAAAAGGCAAACTTATTGAAAAATAAGGACGCAAAGCCACAGGTCTAAATGCTTTTTGCACATGACGGCTGGGTTACCAAAAATTTATAAAATAGTATTTAATATAATGTATTATAATAATGGATTTATTTTTTGTTTTATTTCCATATTTTAGTATATTCTATTAGTAGTGTATATTTATAAGTTCTTTTTGGTAATCTATCGATAAAGAACTTTTTTTAATTGTATAAAACTACTTTTGGGGAATAATATATTAGTTATGATGAAAATTATAAGGGTATTAATTTGTTCGGATTTAAAGACTAGGTTATATAACCTAGTTCTTTTTTTATGTAATTTATTTTTTGTTAAATAACATTATAAAAAATATTAATAATATAATACATAAGTATTTAAAAATTTTATTACAATTGTTTACATATTATTAATATTTTATTCAAAATATGTGTATATAATAAAAATATAAATTAAGAAATTAAATTGTAAATCTTTTTGGAGGTAGTTTTTATGAGTATAGATGATAAAAATAATATAAATGATAATATTAATAAAAAGGATATAATAGAAGATTTTAAAATAGAAGATATTTCAACTCAAAATAATATTATAAATGTTGAAGGTATAGAAAATAACTTAAATGAAGATAAAAATAATAATTTAGAAGATATGGAAAGAAAAAAAGCTGAAATAAAAGCTTTAATTGCTAAAGAGAAACAAGAAAAGAAAAAAGAAAATAGAAAGAAAAGAAAAAAAGTAGCAAAAGTTGTTTTAAAATCAGGTTTAGTTGCATCTTGTTGTTTATTTTTAGGTGTAGGTATAGGTGCTGGTGCAATAGTATCTAAAAATACAATTTCTAAAAAGGAACAATCAAACTTTAAATTTGATGTTTCAGATTTAAGCCAAGCTAGTTTAGAAAATAATATTATTTTAACATCAAATAGTGCATCTTCTATTTTTAAAGAAGTAGGTGATTCTGTTGTAAATATTTCTACTAAAGTATCAGGTGGATTTTTTTCAAGTGAGTTACAAGATTTAGGTTCTGGTTCTGGTATTATATATAAAGTAGATGGTGATAAAGTTTATATCATAACAAATAATCATGTTATAGAAGATGCATCTGCTGTTACAATATCTGTTACAGGTCAAGAACAAGTTAATGCTAAACTTGTAGGAACAGACCCAAGTTCAGATTTAGCAGTTTTAGTTGTTAGTAAAGAAGATATGAATAAAGCAGGTATAAAAAATATAACAGTAGCTAAATTTGCTAATTCAGATACAGTTGAAGTTGGTGATTTTGTTTTCCCTATTGGTAATGCTTTAGGTAGAGGCAAAACTATGACACAAGGAATGATAAGTGCCCAAAATAAACAAATAAATATAGATGGTAAAAATCTTACAGTTATACAAACTGATGCTGCTATAAACCCTGGAAATAGTGGTGGTGCATTAATGAATTCTAATGGTGAAGTAGTTGGTATAAATACTGCTAAACTTTCAAGTTCTGCTATAGAAGGTATAGGATATGCAATCCCTTCTAATATTGCAAAAGATATTGCTGACCAAATTATAAATAATGGTTATGTAGAAAGACCATATTTTGGTATAATGGGTAAAACTATAACAGAAAATACAAAACGTATTTATGGATTAAATACAAATGGTGTTATAGTTGTAGAAGTTGAAGAAGGTAGCAATGCTGAAAAAGCAGGTCTTAAACCTAGTGATATTATAACGAACTTTAATGGACAACAAATAGATACAGTTGAAGATTTATCTGTTGCTATAAGTAATTGTAAACCAAATGATGAAGTATCTTTTGATATTATTAGAGGAGGTAGTAAACCAATGACTTTAACAGTTAAATTATCACCTTCTAATACATCATTTTAAATAAAAAATATATTTTATTTGTAAAAAAATGTAGATAAATGTTTATAAGTTAAAAAAATATTTTAAATTGTTCACATTTAATTCATATTTTATTCATTTATTTGAGTTATTATATATTTATAGGGAGGAAACATTATGAGTAATAATCATAATAACCAAGAGTTTAACAACTCTAATGAACCTTATACTTTTTATAAAGAAGAAATTAAAAAACAAAATAATACTTTAAAGTTTTTTAAAAGAATTTTTATAACAGTAGGTTCACTTGCCTTTTCTTTAATATTAGGTTTAGCTATTAGCTTTACTTATATATATTGTAAGGATATAATTATTCCTAATTTTGCTAATGATAGCATATTAGAAACTTCAGTAGATGGTGAAAATAACAATATTATAGAAACATCTAATAATAGTTTAGTTAAAGCTATAATACAAAATGTTAAACCATCTGTTGTAAGTATTACAACATTAAATAACAGTACAGATTGGTTTAGAGGCAATACACAATACCAAGGTTCTGGTTCTGGTATTATTTTTCATAAAACGTCAACAGATATTTTTATTGTTACAAATTATCATGTTATTGAAAATGCAACTACAATTGGTGTAGCAATAGATGATAATAAACCAGTACAAGCAAGTCTTGTAGGTAAAGATGAAAACTATGATTTAGCTGTTTTATCTATTAGTGGTGATGATTTATCTGAAGAAGATATGAAAAATATTCGTGTAGCTAAATTTGCCGATTCATCAAATATTGCTGTTGGGGATTATGTTGTAGCTATTGGGAATGCTTTAGGTGAAGGTATAACTTCTACTTTTGGTATAATAAGCTCAACATCTACAGATATAATCTCAGAAAATAAAAAGTTAAATGTTTTACAAACTACTGCTGCTATAAATCCTGGAAATAGTGGTGGTGCATTAATTAACTTAAATGGTGAAGTTATAGGTATAAATACTGCAAAAATTGCAAATAATACAGTTGAAAGTATTGGATATACTATAAGTTCTAAAGTTGCAATGCCTATTATAGAAGATATAATGAGTAACTTAAACCCTACTTCTTTAGGTGTTATGGTTACAAATGCTCAAAATACTAATGTAAACTATGAAGGTATGGCTGGTGGAGCTTTAATAGTAGAAATTGTTCCAAATGGTTCTGCAGATAAAGCAGGGCTTAAAGTAAATGATATTATTACTACTATAAATGATGTACCTATACTTAGTTCTACTACACTAGTAGAAGAAATTAAAAAGTATGAAGTTTGGGACACCATTAAGTTAAAAGTAATTAGAAATGGGAAGTTAGAAACTGTTAAAGTTAAACTTCTTCCTACAACAAAATAGCTTACAAGTTTTTAATTGATATAGATACTCCTCTCCTAGCCCAGAAGGGCTAACCTCAAAATTCTCTCTTTTCTGAAAGACACCTTAAGGTGTCTTTCCTTTTTTTATATAATTGTATTAATATTTTATAATAAAACTAGTATACAATTATTTAAATATGTTGTAAAATTAATATATTAATTAATTTTATGAGGTGAATTTATATGAAAAAACAATATGCACAAAATATGATAGACTTTATACAAAATAGTCCTTGTTCTTTTTTAGCAGTAGAAAATAGTGAAATTCAGTTAAAAGAAAATGGATTTATATGTTTAAATAATGTTGATAATTGGCAACTAAATGAAGGTGGAAAGTATTATATAACTAGAAATGGTTCTACATTAATAGCTTTTATAATAGGTAAAGATGCAAATAAAGATGGTTTTAAACTTATAGGTTCTCACACAGACTCTCCTAGTTTTGTTATAAAACCAAATTGTGAAATAAAAGTAAATGACAACTATTTAAAACTTAATACTGAAGGCTATGGTGGTATGATTTTAAGTACTTGGCTTGATAGACCATTATCAATAGCAGGACGTGTTATATTAAAAGGGGAAAATATTTTTACTCCAAAAACTAAAACAATAGATTTTAAACGTCCTATTGCTATTATACCTAATCTTGCTATACACTTAAATAGAGAAATAAATAATGGACATAAATATTCTAAACAAAATGAAATGTTACCTATTTTATCTTTAACAGGTGAAAATTTTAATGAAAAAGGTTATATTTATGAATTAATAGCAAAAGAAATAAATGTAGTAAAAGATGATATATTAGATTATGAATTATTTTTATATGAAGCTGAAAAAGGTAGCTTAATAGGTTTAAATGATGAATTTATATCTTGTTCAAGGTTAGATGATTTAATGATGGTATATAATTCTTTACAAGCATTTTTAACATATTCTAAAAATAATAATTATAATGGTATAAAAGTATTATATCTTGCTGATAATGAAGAAGTTGGAAGTCATACTGGACAAGGTGCAGATGGTGCTTTGCTTAGGGATACTTTAAAAAGATTATGTATAAGTTTATTTGGTAATGAAGAAAGTTTTTACAGTATGGCAGAAAAATCTGTTTTTATATCAGCAGATTTAGCTCACGGTTTACACCCTAACTATACAGATAAACACGATATAACTAATAAGCCACTTTTAAATAAAGGGGTTTGCCTTAAATATTCAGCTAGTCAAAAATATAGTACAACAGGAGTTTGTGGAGCTATCTTTGATGGACTTTGTAAAGAAGCTGGTATACAATATCAAAAGTTTGTCAACCATTCAGATGCACCAGGAGGCAGTACAATAGGTGCTATGTTAGCTAGTCAATTTAATACAACAGTTATAGATTTTGGAGTTTGTATACTTGGTATGCACTCTATAAGAGAACTTGGTTCTATAAATGATACTTATGACTGTTATAAACTCTTTGAAAAATTTTATGAATTATAAAAATATTGTTGGAAACAAAAGTGATTTTGCAATACAATATGAAATAAATAATTTTTATTATCCTTTTGTATATGGTAAATTTTGTTATTACATTAATAATATACAAATAGGAAATTATGAAGAAGATGTAACCTTTAATGATTTATTATGTACATTTAAAGATATTTTGTATTTTAAAGATTTGAGAGTTAATGAACAAGTATTTAATTTAAATGCAAAAGACTTTTTAAATAGCAGAAGTGTTGAAAATGATTTTTATGTAAATTTAAGTATTACACCTCTTATAGATATTTTTTTTAATGTAGAAGTTTATTTAGTTGAATATAAAAATAAAGCAAGATTTATAATACAAGATTTAGAAAATAATATTGAATTTGATTATTTTTCTAAAGCAGGTGTATTTAATGAAGTTTTTAATACTATATATATTGAATTAAAGGATTATTTTGATAAATTTATAGAACAAAAAGGCTAAAGATAAAAATCTTTAGCCTTTTATATTTTTTAAAGACTATAGACTTTTTTTATAGCTTTATAAATATATATATTAATATATTTATTTAAAGGAGATATATTATGATAAAAAATTTTTATAAAATATTTTTATTTTTACTTATAATTATATTTTTATTTATTTTTTGGTATTATAAAAATTATATTACATTAGCACAAGATATATATAGTATAAAACAAAAAATAGTACCATCACCAGTTATAGCTACAATAAATAATAATTGCAATGTATATTTAGAAAAAGAATTAAAAAATTCTATAATAAGCATAGAAAAAGGAATAAATGTTGAAATTTTAGAAGATAAAACTAAAAAGGTATATTATATACAAAATAAAAAATTAGGTATTAAAGGTTGGGTAAAAAGAGAAGATTTATATATACCAGAAACACCTATAACTAATAATGAGCGTTTAAAAGATATAGAATTAGAAACATATGTTAATAAATTAGGATTAGATAGTCAAACAGAATATCTTATGTTTACAGATATATATAGACAACTTACATACATATTTAAAGGCAAATTAGAAGATTGGAAACTTATAAAAACTATTCCTTGTGGCACAGGAGTAAATGAATCACCTACAACTCGTGGTATTTTTAAAATAGGGGATAAGGGAGAATGGTTTTATAGTGAAAGATTAGGTAGTGGGGCTATGTATTGGCTAAAGTTTAATGGTTCTTATCTTTATCATTCAGTAGCTATGGATAAAAATAAAAATATTATAGATGATACTATAGGAAAACGTTGTTCTAGTGGTTGTGTTCGTATGAATTTAGAAGATATAAAATGGGTATATGATAATATAGAAAAAGGAACAACTGTATATATAAATTAGTAGCAAATAAAAATTTTTTAAATATAATATATATAAGATATATTATAGGGGGTATAAATATGCCTTTATTTTTTAATAACCGATTTAATAATTTACAAAACAATAGAAATAATAATTTTATGTTTAATAATTTACAAAATAATAGATTTATACAAAATAACAATCAAAATTTTAACAATTTTCAAAATAATAATAGATTTATGCAAAATAATAATCAAAACTTTAATAATATACAAAATAATCAGCAACAAAATAACAATCAATCGGATATTATATTAAAACCTTTAACAGAAGAAGAACTAGAAAAAATAAATGAGGAAATAAGAGAAAATATAGAGAAAAATAAAAAAACAGCTGTTAATATTCAAGCTCCTGAAAATAAAGATATAGTTTGTAATTACATTAAAGAATTTATACAAGATGAAACTAATGCAAATATATTTTATAATGAACTTTCTAAAAAATGTGATAATAATATTTATATAGAAAGATTAAAAAATATATGTGATGATTGTATTTTTGAATGCAATAATTTAAAATCTTACTATGAAGATTTAAACAATGAAAAATTTGAGGTAAAATCTATACCTATAAATGTTAATATGCCTTTTAAAGTAGGGTTGTTTTTAGCAATAGAAGAAGAAATTAAAAGTTATGATAAATTATGCAAAATAATAGATGAGTTACCACCTCAAGATACAAGGATATTTTATAAAATGGCTCTTAAGAAATTAAGTAGAATAAATAATATACAATATATGACTATAAATGAAAGGTATTAAGGCTATTTTTAGCCTTAATACTATAAAAAGATTAGGATACTTATCTTCATTTACTTCATTACAGTTTTTACATATTTTCATAGGATAACACCACTATCTAAATTATACTATATAACTATTTTATTTTCAATATATTGACATAATATATAATTTATATTAGTATTAACAAAGAGAAAAATTTAGGAGTGGTAAATATATGTTAAAAAAGCTGTTAATAGTTTTTTTCCAAGTAATTTTATTATTAATATTAACAAGCTGTAAATATAAAGAAGAAAATATAGTTATAAATCCTATAGATATTAATTTTGAAGTAGGTACAATTGATAATGGTACAATTACTTTTAATTATCCTTTAGAAGATTGGACAGAAATAAGTGATTTTCATAGTGATGATATAACAAGTTTATTAATAGCAAAAAATGAAAAATTAAATGTTGAAACTAATATTAATATTATAAAAGGTGAAAATTATGAAAAAAATAACCTAAAAGATTATATTAACTATAAAATTTCTTTAATAGAAGAAAGTTTTAATGGAATGAAAGTTAATGTTTCAGAAATTAGAAAAATAAATGATATACAATTTGGTTATATGGAAATTACAACAAAATTTACTAATGAAATGATAGACAAAGTATTAAAAGAAGGGTTATTTACAAAAAAGGATATAGAAGATATGGGTGGTAAAGAGTATCTTTTAAGTATTCCTGAAGCAAAACAAATTCAAATAAGTATATACCTAGGTGGAAAATTTAATAATATAACTGCTTTATATATTGAAGATAGTGAAAAGGAAATAGTAACAAAAGCTATTCAAACTATTGTACAAACAGCTAAATTAAAATAGTTAATTAAAAATTTTGATTTTTAATTATAAATAATATATAATTAATATAAAAAATAAATTGGAGGCTAAAAATGAAAAAATTTAAATTTATTATAATATTTATAATTTTAATATTTTCTTTAGTTGGTTGTAGCAAAAAAATAGAAAGTATACCTATGGAAGCTATAAATATTGATTTTCAAGTAGAAACAGTTGATAATGGTACAATTACTTTAGATTATCCATCAGAAGATTGGACAAAGGGAGAAAGTTCTAACCCTGAAGTAATAAAAGTAGTTTTATATAGTAATAATGAAAATTTAGAAGAAAATACAAATATTATAGTTGGTACAACTGCATCTTCTACAAATATTCCATTGGAAGATTATGTTCAGTTATTACCTGCTCAATTAGAAAAAAGTTCACCAGGTACAAAAGTTACTGTTGCTGAATATAGAAAAATAAATGATATACCTGTAAGTTATATAGAAATCAATACAAAAATGACAGAAGAAGCTATGGAATATGGTTTACAAAAAGGTATATTTACAGAACAAACTATAGAAGCTGAGGGTGGTAAAGAGGCTTTTATTAATAAACCAGAAACAAAACAAATTCAAATGAGTATTTCTTTTAAAGATAGAATTACAAGTATAACAGGTACATATAGTAAAGATGAAGAAAAAGAAATTGTTTTAAAAGCTATGCAAACTATGGTACAAACAGCTAAATTAAAAGGATAATATTAATAAAAAAGGTTATTTTTATTATTTTAATATAGTAGAAATAGCCTTTTTATTATTCTATTAAAATTAAAAATGTAATAAAATTTAAATTTTGGGATATTTTAATATATTATGTTTATATAAATTTATATTATTTTAAAAAATTTTTAAAATAATATAAAAAGTACTTGACAAAATTAAAAAAAAATGGTAATGTAATGTTAATCCGATAGCACTCTATAAAATTGAGTGCTAATAAATCAAATGTTTTATATTGTTTGTATCTAAGGAAGTGATTTTTTGAGTTTGAATGATGATAAAATAAAAGCATTAAATGACAGAAAGATTAAAATACTAGAAGCTATTATTAATGACTATATTGAAACAGGAGAACCTATTGGCTCTCGTACTATTGCTAAAAAATATGATTTAGGTATTAGTAGTGCTACTATAAGAAATGAAATGAGTGATTTAGAAGAATTAGGTCTTGTTACTCAACTTCATACATCTTCAGGGCGTATACCTTCAGCTAAAGGTTATAGACTTTATGTAGATAATTTTATGGAGCATAGAGATCTTACAGAAGAAGAAACTAAATTTTTACAAAATGTTGTTATAAATAATATAAATCATATGGATTACCTTATGGAACAAACAGCTAAAGCATTATCAATGCTTACAAATTATGCTACTATTATTAGTAAACCAAAAGTTGAAGAAGATAAAATAAAACATATTCAACTTGTATCCTTAGATGAAATTTCTATAATTGCTGTTGTTGTTACAGAAAATAAAACAGTTAAAAATTATATTGTTCAAGTAGATAAACAGTTTTCTATGCAAGATTTAATAAGTATTAGTTCTGCTATAAATAATTTTATTAGTGACTATTCTTTAGATGAAATAAAAACTTTAATTGAAAAAAATGAAAACGAAATTTTATCTGAAGCAGAACAAGTTATTAATAAAGTTTTTAGAGAAATTTTTAAATCTAATAAGGAAGATAAAGAAGTTAAATTTTATACAAGTGGTATAAATAATATATTAGATTTTAAAGAATTTAGTGATGTTGAAAAGGCTAAAACTATTTTTCAATCTTTAGAAGAAAAAGAAATGCTAGTTGACATTTTAAGTAATAATGGTGATAATAATAATTCTATTCAAATACTAATAGGTGATGAAAACAATATTGAAGAATTTAAAGATTGTAGTATTGTAAAAACAGAATATAAAATAGCAGGTGCAACAGGTACAATAGGCATTATAGCACCCACCCGTATGGATTATGCAAAAGCTGTTAGTGTTTTAGATAGTATTGTTAAAAATATAAATAATGTTCTTAAATCCTTGTCGTCAGATTGAGGGGAAAGGAAATGATAATGGAAAAAGATATTGAAAAAAATGTAGAAAATGAAACATTAGAAGAAGATACAAAAGAAACTATTGAAGAAACAATAGAAGATGTTAAAGAAGAAATAAGTGAATTAGATGAATTAAAATCTAAACTTGAAAAAGCTGAAGCATCTTCTAAAGAATATTTAGATAAATTACAAAGAAGTATGGCAGAATTTGATAACTTTAGAAAAAGAACTAATATAGAAAAAGCGTCTATGTATGAAAATGGTACTAGAGATACTATTGAAAAACTTTTACCTATATTAGATAATTTTGAAAGAGCTATTATATCTACACCTGAAGCAGATAAAGAAAATCCTATGTTTAAAGGTATTGATATGATATTTAATCAAATGGTTGAAACTTTTAAAAATATGGGTGTAGAAGAAGTTGCTGGTGTTGGTGAAACTTTTGACCCTAATATACACAATGCTGTTTTACACATTGATGATGAAAATTTAGGTGAAAATGTTGTAGCTGAAGTTATGCAAAAAGGCTATAAATATAAAGATAAAGTTATCCGTCCTAGTATGGTTAAAGTTGCAAATTAATATATATTAAAAATAAATTAATAAAGGAGATAATAAAAATGGGAAAAATTATTGGTATAGATTTAGGTACTACAAACTCTTGTGTTGCTGTTATGGAAGGTGGTCAACCAGTTGTTATAGCAAATAGTGAAGGTGCAAGAACTACTCCTTCTATTGTTGGTTTTACAAAAACTGGTGAAAGATTAGTTGGTGAAACTGCAAAACGTCAAGCAGTTACAAATGTAGATGGTACTGTTATTTCTATTAAAAGACATATGGGTACTGACTATAAATTTGAAAATGATGGTAAAAAATTCTCTCCACAAGAAATTTCTGCTATGATTTTACAAAAACTTAAAAAAGATGCTGAAAGCTATTTAGGTGAAAGTGTTACAGAGGCAGTTATTACTGTTCCTGCTTACTTTACAGATAGCCAAAGACAAGCTACAAAAGATGCTGGTAAAATTGCTGGTTTAGATGTAAAACGTATTATTAATGAGCCAACAGCAGCAGCTTTAGCTTATGGTCTTGACAATGAAAATGAACAAAAAATTATGGTTTATGACTTAGGTGGTGGTACGTTTGACGTATCTATCATTGAAATTGGTGATGGTGTTATTGAAGTTTTAGCTACAAGTGGTAATAACCATTTAGGTGGTGATGACTTTGATGAAAAAATTATACAATATCTTGTTGATGAATTTAAAAAAGCAGAAGGTATGGATTTAAGAACAGATAAAATGGCTATGCAACGTCTTAAAGAAGCAGCAGAAAAAGCTAAAAAAGAATTATCTTCAGCTACAACAACTAATATTAACTTACCTTATATTACAATGAACCAAGATGGTCCTAAACATATCGATTTAACTTTAACTAGAGCTAAATTTGAAGAATTAACTCACGATTTAGTATTAGCTACTTTAGAGCCTGTTAGAAATGCTTTAAAAGATGCTGATTTAGAACCTAGTGATTTAGATAAAGTATTATTAGTAGGTGGTTCTACAAGAATACCAGCTGTTCAAGAAGAAGTTAAAAAAATTACTGGGAAAGATCCATTTAAAGGCATCAACCCTGATGAATGTGTTGCTTTAGGTGCTTCTATTCAAGGTGGTAAACTTGCTGGTGATGAAGGTGCTGGTGGTATCTTATTACTTGATGTTACTCCACTATCTTTAGGTATTGAAACTGCTGGTGGTGTTTCTACTGTATTAATCCCTAGAAATACTACTATACCTACAAATAAAAAAGAAACTTTCACAACTTATGCTGATAATCAAACAGCTGTTGATATTAGAATAGTACAAGGTGAAAGACCTATGGCTAGAGATAATAAAGAACTTGGTCAATTTAAATTAGATGGTATTGCTCCTGCTCCTCGTGGTATACCTAAAATTGAAGTTACTTTTGATATAGATGCTAATGGTATTACTACTGTTTCTGCTAAAGATTTAGGTACTGGTAAAGAACAAAATATTACTATTACTTCTAGTACAAATTTAAGTGATGAAGAAGTAGAAAGAGCTATGAAAGAAGCTGAACAATATGCAGAAGCTGATGCTAAAAGAAAAGAAGCAGTAGATGCTAAAAATGAAGCTGAAAGTTTAATTTTCCAAGGTGAAAAAGTTTTACAAGATGTAGGCGAAAAAGTATCTGAAGAAAGCAAAGCTGAACTTCAAAAAGAAATTGATAATTTAAAAGCTGTATCTAGCCCAATGGTTGCTGAAACTATGAGTGAAACAGATACTCAAACATTAAAAAATGCTACTGAAAGCTTTACAAAATTTATTAATGATTTTTCAACTAAACTTTATCAAGAAGCAGGTGGCAACCCTAATATGAATATGGGTGATATGAACAACCAAGGTGCTACAAATAATGATGATATTATAGATGGTTAATATATTTAAATACCCTCTAGCCTTATGGTTAGAGGGCAAATCATTATAATTTAAAATTTAGTTTTAAATATTTTATTTTTGTTAACTTATATAGTATGTATAAAAATATAGAATCTATTATTATAAAACTAAAAATAACTATACTACAATTTCTAAAAAATTCTTGAGGTAATATGTTTATAATAGGGTCTTTTGTAGGGTTAAATATCCAATAATCATTGTCAAAAAATATATTGTGAAATACTACAAAAGACTTATCAAAATTTAGATAACCTATAAAACATATTAAAAGAGTTATTAAAATACAATTTATTGAACATTTTTTTAAAAATATACTATCTTTTTTATTATAATAATAGTACAATATTATAGTTAGTATTATTGCAACAATTATAAATATTAAAGACATATTATTAAATATTTCTTTAACTTCTTCAAAATGTATTTTACCTTGAACAGAATATGTTAAAGTTGGTAAATGAAAATCATTATTTGAAAAAGGTATTAAAAAATCTATCATAGCATTATAATTTAATTTTATACTTTCTATAGAATAACCTGTATTTTTATCTATATTTAAATAATTAATATGTAAATAGTAAAAGTTTCTATTTAATAATAAAAATAAAATTGCAATAAATACAAATATATAAATAAATAAAATACTTGTAAATGTAGTTAAAATATAATTAAAAAATTTTTTCATAGTTACTCCTTTCTATTTATATTTTACTATATTTTGCATAAATAGTCATTAAAAATTTAAAATTTTGGTAGGTGAATAAATTGGCAAAAAGAGATTATTATGAAGTATTAGGTATTAATAAGGGAGCAACAGATGCTGATATAAAAAAGGCATATAGAAAACTTGCTAAAAAATATCACCCAGATGCTAACCCAAATAACCAAGAAGCAGAAGCTAAATTTAAAGAAGCAACAGAAGCTTATGAAGTTCTTAGTGATGAAAAGAAAAGACAAACTTATGACCAATTTGGACACGCTGCATTTGATGGAGCAGGTGGTTTTTCTGGTGGTGGCAACTTTTCTGGTATGGATATGGGGGATATTTTTGAAAGCTTCTTTGGTGGTGGAGGTTTCTCTGATATTTTTGGTGGAGGTTCTTCAAGAAGAAGAAGAGGACCTTCAAGAGGTGCAGATTTACAATATAATCTTACAATAGATTTTGAAGAAGCTATTTTTGGTTGTAAAAAAGAAATATCTTTCCAAGCAGATGATAAATGTGATAATTGTAATGGTACAGGAGCTAAACCTGGTACATATGCTCAAACTTGTCCTACTTGTGGTGGTTCTGGACAAGAAAGAGTTGTACAACAAACTATGTTAGGTGCTATGACAACTGTTACAGATTGTCGTACTTGTCACGGTGAAGGTAAAATTATAAAAGAGCCTTGTAATGTTTGTAATGGAAAAGGAAAAGTTAGAAAAACTAGAAATATTATAGTAGATATACCAAAAGGTATAAATCAAGGTCAAAGTATAAGAAAAGCAGGTATGGGAGCTCCAGGTGAAAAAGGTGGACCTAATGGAGATTTACTTGTAGCTATTAATATTAGACCTCATAAAACTTTTGTTAGACAAAATAATGATATATATGTAGAAGTACCTATATCTATTATACAAGCTACTTTAGGTGATGAAATAAAAGTTCCTACAATAGAGGGAGAAGAAAATTATATTTTAAAACCAGGTACTCAACCAGAAACAACTGTTACACTTAAAAATAAAGGTGTGTTTAATGTTCGTAATCCTAAATTAAGAGGTGACCAAATTATTAAATTTAAAGTAGTAGTACCTACAAAAATTAGTGAACATCAAAAAGATTTACTTATGAAATTTGCTGCAGAAGATGGTACTACTCCAACTACAAAAAAAGAAGGTTTTTTTGATAAGGTAAAAAAACATTTTGATTAAATATTAGAATAATAAAAAAGATAGGTTATTTTTTATTAACCTATCTTTTTTATTTCTAAAAATTAAATTATTTTAAGAAGTTTAAAGGATTTTTTGAAACTCCACCTTGTATAACTTCAAAGTGAACATGGTTACCAGTACTATTACCAGTATTACCAACATAAGCTATAATTTCACCTTGAGCAACTTTTTGTCCAACAGATACAGCATTTTTACTATTGTGAGCATATATAGTTTGGTGACCATTTCCGTGGTCTATTTTAACCATATTACCATATCCACCACTATTCCAACCAGAAAATACTACTGTACCACCATCAGATGCTTTGATAGGAGTACCAGCAGGAGCTGCAAGGTCTAAACCTTTGTGAGTTGTACCCCATCTAGGACCATAATTAGAAGTTAATCTACCTCTAACAGGATATATAAAGTTACCAATAGCTTTTTTAGGTGGTGTATTTAATGTACCAACTTCAATTTTTTCAACTATTGGTTCAACTAAAACTTTTTCAGAAGTAATCTCTCTTTTTTCTTCAACTCCATTAACTTTAGTAATTTTAGCAGTAACTTGTTTACTACCATCTTTACCTTCTGTTAAAATTTTTTTATATGTTTTATATTCTTTATCATTATTTATTGTTTCAACTTTTTTAGGAATTACTTCATTATAAATAGCTTCCTCATAAGTTGTAACAGATAATAATGGAACAGGTATAACTAAGTTTACTTTACTTCCAATTTTTAAAACACTATTTTCTGTAAGTTGTGGATTAGCTTTTAATAATTCATCTAAAGACATATCATTATTCATTGCTAATTCAAAGAGAGTATCTCCTTCTTTTATTTCATATTCTTTACCTTGTTCTTTATCAGCTGAAAGAATTTTTAAAGCTTCATCATTTCCAATAATATCATTTTCAGATACATATTTATTTTCTACTTTTACATTTTGTACAAAAGTAGGTTCAGCAATTTGTTTTACATCTTTATTTACATATTTATTTTTTATACTATCTAAAACTTTATTTGCTTCTTCAACATTTTTTACTGTTGCTATAGGTTGATTATCTATTGTTATAATAGTTGCTTCTACTTTAAATGTAAAATTTTGAGAAACTTTTGTAGTTGCTTCAGATATAGGTATAATTTCATCTTTAGATGCTCTTACAGGTTTAAATGTAACATCTTCATTAACTTCAACTTTAGAACCAGCTTGTTTTGATAAACTATTTAATGCTAACTCTTTAAGTTGTTGTGGTGTTTCTAATTCTTCACTTGTAGGTTTTATTATAGCAACCATTTTATCACCAACATAAACTTCTTGAGCATTTTTATAAGTTAAAGCCCATATAGAAACACCTACCAATACTACACCTAAAACAGTTATAGCAACTGGTTTTGGAGGCATTTTATTATTGCCATTACCATCTGTATTATTAAGATTAATAATATTACTAGCTGATTTTTGTGTAGTTAATTTAGTTTCTTTTTCTCTTGCAGAATAAAATTTGTTTATTATATTATTTTTAAATTGTGAAAATTTATTTTCTTTACTTTTTATTTTTAAATTTAAAAATGAATTTTTATATTTTTCTATATTTAAGTTTATATTTTCTTTTATATTTGTAGAAACATTTTGTTTTTCTATTTTTTCATCATTATTTAAGTTATTTATAACAACATTTGTTTCTTTAAAATTTAAATTAGTATTTTTTAAAGGGAATTGTACTATATTGCTTTTCTTTTCATTGGTGGGATTATTATTAGAAAAGGTTCCCTTACTTGTATTGACCGACATAACAACCTCCATTTTATTTTGATACTATATTTATATTAGATGCTACATTATTCATATTATCATTTAAAACAACATAAACTTTTGCACCTTTTGTCAATTTATTTAAATAAACATTTTCTAGTGTTTCATAGTCAAAAATTATAGTATCATTATTTATAAAAATTGAAGTAGGAATTTTATTTTCATTGAAAACAGTTATACTATTTTTAGTTAAATCAATATCAATAATTTCACTACTAAAATTTTTATTATATTTTCTTTCTAAAATATCAATTGCATATATTTCAGAACTGTCTAAATACAAAGTAACACTATCTAATACTTTTATAGAATATATGTCTGTTGTAAAATTATTAGTGTAGTATGTATAAGTATTGTTTTTGCTGTCTTCTATTTCTATAATAGAAGAAGTATCATTTATTTTTATAGATTTTATAATTCCTTGTTTTTTAGATTTTTTACCTCTAGCACTTATTTTAGATATTTTGTCTTTTTGCATATTTATATCTACTGTATCACCTATTTTTAAATCTTTTATAGAAGAAGATTTACTATTTCTAGTTATATTTGCATTTTCTATAAATCCAACTTCAAATATTTTATTATCAGTAGTTTTTATAGTTATTTTATTATTAGATTTTTCTATTATTGAACCTATAAAAATAGTATTTTCATCTTCAAGAATTATTTCAACAGCCTGTTTATTTTCTAAAATAATCGTAGCTAAAGTATTTTCTTCTATATTATTAATAGTAATACCATTTTTAGTTATTTTACAATTAGAAGATAGGGGGATAATATCTATTTTTTCTTTACTATAAAATCCATTATCATCTCTTTTTTTATATGATAAACCAATTGTATCATTGGAAATATTTTTTATTATACCATATAATTTAGTTTCTTCTTGTATAACATTATTAATTTTTAAAGTAGTATCAATATTTATTTTTGAGATAATATTATCTTTTATTGTTATTTCAGCACTACTATTTGGATTAATATTACCTAATTTAGAAGAAACATCATCAATAAATATATAAGCATCTTTGTCAACAGGATATAATTTAGTTTCATTTCCTATTTTAACTTGTATTGAATTATTTCCAATAAATATTTTTTCTATAATAACAAATCTTGTTTGTATATTAGAAGTATTATCTAAATTTTGTATATTAGTATATTTTTTGTTATATTGAGAAGTTATATTAATATTTGTATAGTTTAGAAAATTGTCTAATATCATAGCTAGTTCTGACTTAGTAATAGCATTTTTAGGATAAAAGTAGTTATTAGCATTTGCAGTAACTATATTTAAATTATCCATATAATAACAAGCTTTTAAATTATTAGGATTAATATCAGCTTCATCTTTAAAAACCTTTTCAAAATTTAAAGTGTTTACAAAATCTTGTTTTCCTTCAATTTTTACAAGAAAAAGTGAAATTTCTTCTTTAGACAAAGCTCTTACTTGTTCTTTGTTATCTTTATCTATAATAATAAAATTGTTTAAGTCTTCTTCTTTTAATAGACCACTTTCTAACATAATAACTAAAGAACTATTTGCTGAACTATCCCAGCGATTATATTTTTTATCATAATTTAAAACTATATTATTATATTTGCTTTCAGAAATATTAATATTTTCATTATTAATAAAGTTACTTAAAATTTTTATAGCTTCAAATTTACTAATATAACTATTAGGTTTAAAGTTACCTTGTAAGTCACCTAACATTATGCCCATTTTGGACATTTTTTGTATAGATGAATAGGCTATATTACTTTTGTCTACATCATTAAAAATAATATTAGCATATACATTAATATTAAAAAGTAACACAAAAGCAGTTAAACCAAATATAGCTAATACTTTTTTTAAGTTTTTCATATAAGCCCCCTTTTGTAAAGGAAATTTAATTTTTGTAACATATTTGTAACAATTATAACTCAAATCTAGTTAAATATCAAGAAAAATTTAATTAAACATAAAATTTTTATATAAAATTTATATATAATACAATAAAATAAATTTAAATTTATTATATTATAATAAATATTTTATATCTAAATTTTTGCTTACTATATTTAATTAAATTTATTTTGTATATATATAAAAGTGTAGAAAATATTTTCTACACTTTTTTTACAATTATCTACAGCCACAGCCACAATTATTATTATTATTATCTTTATCTCTTGGAATATTTCCACTAATACCTGCTAAAAATTCTGTTTTTTGAGGTGGTGCAAAAATATCCATAGGGAAATCTAAACTATCAAAGAATTCACAAGGATTAAGTGGAGAAATATCTTCACATTCTTTTGGTATACAGAAACCTCTTGATAATACAGAAAGATTTACAAGTCTAAATAATTTGATTATTGTAAATAATCCAATAGTTATACCTACTTCAGTTGGTTCTAATGCATCATCACAATTTGAACAGCATTGTCTATTTTGATATCTAAGCTCAGCACCAAGAGGAATGGCTTTAGATTCTACTAAAACAAATGGGTCAGAATTAAGTTCGCTACAACCAGAACCATTTGGATTAAATAAGTCAGTAGATATAGAAATCTCTGTACCAATAGAACCGAATAAAGTTACCTTTTTAGTATAAATACTATTAGCATGAACTCTACCAATAACTGTTCCGTCAGCTTCTCTAAATACTAATGTATATACAAATACATATTTTAAAGTTATATCCCAGAAACCATTTTTAAATGGATTAGCTTCTTTATCAGATACAATAACTTTTTTAACTCTTAAGTTTTCCATAGAAACACTAGCAGCATTTGAAGGTGGGTCTATAATATCACCTTCTTGAATAGTTTTATTCCCTAAATGTGTAAAACATTCTGCTCTAGCAGGTCCTAATACATCACTTGTAAGGCAGTCTTGTTGTCTA
>ERZ1643246.1580-NODE-1580-length-24421-cov-6.895387_pt1 | contig 24421 bp, 23 predicted proteins | sample MGYA00579265_ERZ1643246 | MGnify/ENA primary metagenome ERZ1643246 (study PRJEB29033, sample SAMEA4952261) | chicken gut metagenome | biome: Broiler Chicken; feature: Gastrointestinal Tract; material: Caecum | place: Ireland | collected 2018 | study: Broiler...
GCGATAAACTCAGTCAGATCCGTGCCGCAGAAAGCGTCGGAACGGATCTCCTTCAAAGTATCGGGGAAGTTAACCGTTCGCAGCGACGAGCATCCGTCGAAAGCCTCGTCGGGTATCACCGTAAGTCCGGCAGGCAGGCGCACTTCGCTCAAAGCCGTACAGCCGGAGCACATCCGATAACCGAGTTTCGTCACGGAATCGGGAATGATAAGTCTGCCGACGTTCTTATTATCCTTGAAAACGTCCTGCCCTATCTCCGTGACCGTGATGCCGTTGACCTCGGACGGGATCTCTACCGTTATGTCGCTTCCCGACAGACCGCTCACTCCCGTCAGAACGCCGTTGGCGTCAACGGAGAAAACGATCTTTTCCGGTCCGCTCTGCGTCCATTTCGCATAAAGCGTCTGCTCTTCCGTCACCTCGTACGGGAAAGAGATTTTGTTCGAGAAAGTTTTATCCGTATACCACCCCGCAAAAGTGTATCCGTCACGGGTCGTCTGCGGCTCTTCGTCTATCCGCGACGTTGTTATCGGGGCTATCGGAGTCCCGTGATCCACTTCGAAAATCACGGTATATTCCTGCGGTTGTTCGGGCTCCGATCCTCCGATCTTTTTGTAATACGCATACACGCTCACGTCTTCCGTAAGCGGAGTTTCTTCGTATGTGTTTGCCGTCAACCGTTCCTGCCATGTCCCGTTATCGAAAAACCAGCCTTCAAAAGTATGATCGTCCTTCTCCGGCGCGGCAGGCAACGTCAGGCGTTCGTTTCCCGAAGTTTCTATGCTATCGACCGCCTCCCCGTCTATATAAAATGTGATCGTGTATTCCGAAGCGACAGGCGTTTCGTTTTCGAGGTAATACGCATAGACGTTGACGTCTTCCGTCAATACCTGTCCGACAAAAGTATCCTTTGTCAATTCATCCTTCCATATACCCTTATCCGAAAACCAGCCCTTGAACGTAAATCCTTCTTTCTTGGGCGCTGCGGGCATCGATATTTCTTCGTTGCCGTAAGTTTCTATCGTATCAACGAGTTCATCGCCGTCATAAAAAGATATCGTGTATTTTTTCGGAACTTCCGTTTCGGTGTCGCAAGCGGTAAAAATACCGACGGACAGCACGAAGCACATCATCATGCTTAAAAGGGCAATAAAATGTTTTTTCATCAGTAACCTCCATGCGGTCAAACGTCTGCTTCGCATTAATAAAAGCAGCGCCAGACGTTATTATATAGAGATCCGTAAACTATCACTTCTCAATTAACAGATATTATAACACATATTCCCCTTTTCCTCAACCGTTTGTCGAACAAGGGTCATACCGACAGATGCGGACGATCGGGAGTCTTATCCAAACAGGTCGCAGCATACACGTAAAACGCTCGCCTCCTGCCGCGCTCCAACCAAGCGGCTTGTCGAATCGACATTGCTTTGGTTTATTCTGTGAAATCGGTAAACGCTTTCAAAAGGCGGCCATTATGTTTCCTGCCGGTATTTATTATGTACAGACGCGCGGCTTGCCTTGTCTGTACGAGCAGACTTGCCTCTCTAACTCGGTCTGTCCTCTTTACGTACAGACGCGCGGCTGTGCCTCGTCTGTACGAGCAGGCTTTTCTCTTCTAACGGGATCTGTCATTTATGCGTACAGACGCGCGGCTTGCCTCGTCTGTACGAGATATAGGAGGAAAATCAATGATTATTGCTGTTCAAAGGTGTTCGGGCGAGGTTAAGCAAACGCACCATAAGCAATATTTAACACCCGCGGTGCAGGATCACTTCTTATAGAGGAAGCGGTGGCAGTTTTCACACTCAACTACCCCCTCTTTTGCCAGCTTTTCCTTGCCCGCAAGCGACAGCTCCATGCCGCATTTTGCGCAGCGGTCGCCCTTTATTTCGCACAGAATGGGGAAGATGCGCTCCGAACGCTTGGTCTGATATTTTCCCAACAGGGCGGCAGGGATGTCCTTTGCAAGCCCCTTCAGCTCCTCCTCTACCGCGGCCATGTCCTTCTTTTTGCCGTCGCGGTAGGAAATATAGACGTCGTGGCTCTCCTTATACTGCTTCTGCATGGAGATGACCTTCTTTTTGAGCGCCTTGTATTCCTCGTCGACCGACTTTACGGCGGCGGAGAGCGAAGCTATCTCTCCTTTGAGCGACTTTATCTTGTCCTGCAGAGCGAGCGCGGACTTCTTGTAAAAGGCGACGTCGGCGCCCTCGCTGCTGACCATCTCGTCGAGCGAATCGAAATCTTTGAGCGCTTCGGCAAGTTCCTCGTAGGCCTTGGCAAGTTTTGCCGAAGTGCGCTCTATCTCGGCGGCGCGGGCGTCGATCTGATCGAGTTTTTCGGGCGCCTTGGTCATGAAGTTCTTCGCCTGCATGTAGCGCTTGCGCTCTTCCGACGAGGCGACCTCCTGCTCTATCCTGATGAGCTTTTCATCTTCCTGCTGGTATTTAAGCAGCTTTTCTATATTGGACATAATACTCTCCTTATGCGTTTTTTATTGTAAGATGAGCGCCGCGATCAAAGCAGCGCGTCCTCGCGGCGGAGCGCGCAGGGGAACGGATACACCCCCTTGATCCGGTCATATATGCGGCTGAATCCGTAAAATTCGGATGCGTAATGGGTCATTTCCACGACTTTCATGCCCGCCTGCAAAAGCGCGGCGATGTGATGGTGCTTCATGTCCGCCGAAACGAACGTGTCTGCGCCGTGCGCCGCGGCAAAGGCTATGCTCTCTTCGTCGCAGCCCGCGCCGCAGAATGACGCCACTCTTTTTACGACTCCGTCGCCGTAAAAGCGGCAGCGCGCGGTGGAAAATTCTTCCGCCGCAGCCTTGCAGAACGAGGCAAACGGCTGCGTACGCACTTCATAAACCCTGCCGTAACCGCCGCCGGAAAGGGTGTTAAGCACTGCCTCTTCCCTCTCTCCGCCCAGCCCGCGCATGAGCATATAGTCTATGCCGTGCGGCGCCGCGTCGAAATTGAGGTGCATGGAAATCACCGAGATGCCGTGCGCTATGCAGAACGCGAGCGCCGAAGTGGGCTCGCCCGGGCGGGCGCTTAAATGCTTTATGCCGGTAAATATGGCGGGGTGATGGGTTAAGACGAGATTGCAGCCCGAATCCGCCGCCTGCCTCGCGGCGGACATGGTTAAATCGAGAGCGAACAACGCGCCCGTGATTTCCGCGGCGGCATCGAATATTATCCCGCTGTTGTCGTAAGCGCCGTACTTTTTGCAGAACTCATCGCTCAGCGAGAGCGGCGCGACGGCCCTCTCGGCCGCGGCGAGAACTTCAATCGTATTCATCTGCAAGCACCCCCTGTATGAAATCCATCCTTCGGGCGACATCCATGCGCGAACTTGCAGAGAGGCCGCCCCGCATATATGTGCCGAGCTTTTCCAGCTCGCATTCGAGCAGGCTTTTAAGCTCCGGCGTGCCTAGGCTGTCCCTGCCCCACGCAAGCTGCGCGGACGTATACGGGGCGCTGCCCCCTTCGCGGGAGCCCTTTATGACAAAGTAATGTTTTACGGTATTCGCGCGCGTTTCGGTGAACAGACCGTCGTATTGCAGGCGGCAGCCCTTCCCCAGCAGAAAGGCGCGCAGCTCCGCCGCGTTTTTCATGGGTTGAAACACAAATGACTGCGGGATATATGCCGACGAAAGTATATGGATGATCTCTTCGCCGCCCATGCCCGCGATCAGCGTAAGGCCGTCGCACCGCACTCCTTCGAGCCCGTCGCAGCACACGGGAGTGCACACGCCCTCCGCAATGTACCTTTTGAGCAGGCGCTGTGCCTTGGCAAGACTTTTTGCGCTTATATCGGCAATGACGGCGCGCCTGCACAGCCCGCTTTCGAGCATGTACTGCGTGCAGTAGCCGTGGTCGCAGCCGACGTCGATGAATGTATCGCACCCCTCCAGAAACGCGCACAGCTTTTTCAGCCGCTCGGTCATATCAGGTATCGAGAAAATCTTTGAGATGTTTGGAGCGCGAGGGATGGCGCAGCTTTCTGAGGGCTTTGGCCTCTATCTGACGGATGCGCTCGCGCGTGACGTTGAACTCCTTGCCCACCTCTTCGAGGGTGCGGGGCCTGCCGTCGTCAACGCCGTAGCGCAGACGGAGCACCTTCTCCTCGCGCGGGGTGAGGCTGTTGAGCACGGTGAGCAGCGTCTCTTTCAGCATGGTTGTCGACACGCTGTCGGAAGGGGTGGTCGTAGTTTCATCCTCGATGAAGTCGCCGAGGTGCGAATCCTCCTCCTCGCCTATGGGCGTTTCGAGCGATACGGGATCCTGCGCTATCTTCTGGATCTCGCGCACGCGCTCTTCCGAGATGCCCATCTCCTTGGCGATCTCCGAAGGGGTGGGCTCGCGTCCGAAGCGCTGCGTGAGCAGGCGGGACACGCGCGTGAGCTTGTTTATCGTCTCGACCATGTGCACAGGGATCCTTATGGTGCGCGCCTGATCGGCTATGGCGCGGGTGATCGCCTGCCTTATCCACCACGTCGCATAAGTTGAGAACTTGAAACCCTTCTGATAGTCGAACTTTTCCACCGCCTTCATCAGGCCGAGGTTGCCTTCCTGTATGAGATCAAGAAAGAGCATGCCGCGCCCCACATAGCGCTTGGCTATGGAGACTACCAGCCTCAAATTGGCCTCGGAGAGCTTCTTTTTGGCCTCCTCGTCGCCCTCCTGCATCTTGCGGGCAAGCTCTATTTCGTCGTCCGCAGATAAAAGGGGCACGCGGCCTATGTCTTTGAGATACATCTTTACGGGGTCGTCCAGCCCGATGTCGGAGAGCGCCTGTTCATACAGCTCCTTGTCGCGCTCGGCCTCGTCGATTATCTGTATGCCGGCGTCGGCCACGGATTTGTAGACGTAATCCATCTGGTTGGGAGTGGTGTCGTACTTCTCCATGATATCGCACAGGTTGTTCGTTGTGATCGAACCCTTGGCGCCGTAGTCGTCGATGATCTTTTTCAAAATTTCGTTAAGTTTCTGATCTGATAAACTCATCGTATATCTCCGCTCATTATTTTTTTCTTTTGTTCAAAAAGTTGCTGCAACAGCGCAGTTGCCCGGCTGCGGCTTTCGGCATCGTCGGCTGCATTGAACTGCCTTTTTACTTCCTCTATAGCTTGCGCAATGCTTTCTGCCTTCAGTCTGCGGAGGCAGTCGAAAAAGCACTTGCGCGAAACTTCGTTCTCCAGATTTTCGCCGTCGTCGAGGTCGAGCACGCGGCACAGTTCGTCGTATTCGGGCGTGTCCTTGTCGAAGAAGTCGAATATTTCGCTGAGCGTTATCTTTTCGCCGAGCATCGCCTTGCTTTTGACGTATCCCGCTATGAGCGAATGGACGTCGCTTGCAAACGGCACGGCGTCTATGTCCTCGTCCTGCGTATAGCGCGCGCCGAAAAGATATGCCGCAACCACGAAACGCGAGGCCTTCAACACGGCGTCGGCGGTGTCGGCGGGTTTCTTCGGGACATCGCCCCCCTTCTCCTGAGGTGCCGCGGGTATCTGCTGCAGGTCGCGGCTGAGCGCTTCGAAACTTATGCCCGTCTCGTCGCGCAGGTTTTTGAGCATCATCTCGCGCTCCGCGGCAGTCTCTGCCGTGCGCACCACTTTGAGCGCCTCGCCCACGTACTTGAGCTTTTCTTCCGGCTTGGTGAGGTCGTGCGCCCTGCGCGAAACTTCCAGCTTATAGTCCACCAGCGGCATTGCCGCGTCCAGGCAGGCACGGTAGGCCTCCGGCCCGCGCTGTTTTATCACCTCGTCCGGGTCGAGCCCGTCGGGAAGGGGCACCACGCGCACCTCCACGCCCTCGCTTTTGAGTATCTCCAGCCCGCGCATGTTGGCCTTCTGACCGGCGCCGTCGCCGTCGTAACTTATGAGCACGGTGGTGCAGTAACGCTTTATCATGCGCGCCTGCTCCTGAGTGAGCGAGGTGCCCATGCTTGCCACCACGTTGCGGAACCCCGCCTGATAGAGAGAGAGCGCGTCCATGTAGCCCTCGACCATTATGACGTCTTTCAGCCCGCCCGCGCGGCGCAGCTTTTTGAGCTTGTTTATGTTGTAGAGCGTCTTGCTCTTGTTGAATATAAGCGTTTCCTTGGTATTCTTATACTTTGCAAAGTCTGTGGGCCTTATAGCCCTGCCGCCGAAGGCTATCACCTCGTCGAAGGCGTTGATGATGGGAAATATCAGCCTGCCGCTCTGCGAATCGGAGAGCCTTCCTTCCACCTCGTTCACGGCGCCGCTGTCCACTATGTCCTGCCTGGAATACCCTTTTGCAAGCAGGAATTTGGGCAGATCTTGGGAATTGAGGCTTGCGCCCAGCCCGAAGGAGCGGACTATGTTTGCGGGTATTCCGCGCTTTAAGATATACTCTATGTGCGCGTCCGCCTTGCCCGAATTGAGGTTATCCAGATAAAAGTGCGCGCTGTCGTTCATTATTTTAAGCAGCGTGTCGCGCTTGCGCTTGAGTTCGGCGGTGCGCTCGCCGTCGAACCCGCTCTGCGGCAGCGGAAGATTGGCGCGCTCGGCGAGCAGCTTGACCGCGTCGCCGAAATCTACGTTTTCCAGCTCCTGCACGAGCTTTATGACGTTGCCCGAGGCTCCGCAGCCGAAACAGTGATAGAACTGCCTGTTTTCGTCCACATGGAAGGAAGCCGTCTTTTCGTGGTGGAACGGGCAGCACGCCCAGTAGGTGCCTCCCTTCTTTTCGAGGTGCAGGTAAGAGGACGCCACTTCCACGATATTAAGTTTATCGGTGAGCAGCCGCAGAAAATCCCTGTCGTACCCCGCCATTTTCCTACCTTCGCCCGCAAGGGCAGTCAATTGTTTTCGTCCCCGAACGTCCAGCCGCGGGGCACGCATATGCCGTTGAAGGTATATACGGCGTACCTGTCGGTCATGGACGAGATATAGTCGCACACTACCTGCTCCTTGGGAAACCTTTCGAGCAGTTTTATAAACGTTTCGGGCAATTTTTGCGTATTGCACGTGAAGTATTCGTACATATACGAGAGCATGCGCGCGGCCTTTTCCTCTTCTCTGCGCGCAAACTCGGTGAAATATACCTTTTCGAACATGAACGCGCGCAGCGCCTCGCTGGCGCGCTCCACCTCTTCGCCCATTTTTACCTCGGGCTTGCCGTAACTTTCGGAGAACACCGAACTTATTGCGGTGTTGATGCGCTCTTTTGAGCTTGTCCCGAGGACGTCGGTTATTTCCACGGGCACGTCGCAGGGCTTTAGCACGCCCGCGCGCACGGCGTCGTCGAGGTCGTGGTTTATGTAAGCTATCCTGTCGGCGATGGAGACGCACATCCCCTCGGGAGTGGCGGGACGGCCGCTCTTTTTATGGTTGAGTATGCCGTCGCGCACCTCGAAAGTGAGGTTGAGGCCCGCGCCGTCCTTTTCGAGCACGTCGACCACGCGCACCGACTGTTCGTTGTGGCGGAAACCGCCCGGCGCAAGTTTGTCGAGGATTCTTTCGCCGCTGTGCCCGAACGGGGTGTGGCCAAGGTCGTGCCCGAGGGCTATGGCTTCGGCGAGGTCTTCATTGAGGGCGAGGGCGCGCGCCATGCTGCGCGCTATCTGCGCTACGTCCAGCGTGTGCGTAAGGCGGGTTATATAGTGGTCGCCCTCGGGCGAAAAGAATACCTGAGTCTTGTTCTTCAGCCGCCTGAACGCCTTGCAGTAGATTATCCTGTCGCGGTCGCGCTGGAAATCGGTGCGCATGGCGCACGGCTTTTCCTCGCGCAGGCGCCCCTTTGTCAGGGCCGATCTGGTCGCGTACGGCGAAAAGAACATCTCCTCTATCGCAAACGTGCGCTCTTTTAATAAAGGTATTTTTTCTTTCACACCGTTATATACGAAAAAAATCTTCGATTTCCTTTATTTTTTGAAAAAATTTTGTCCGCGCGGCAGAATTTTTGCGGCATATATATAATAACCCGGCGCGGACCGCCGCAAACCCGTACACAACAAAAACGCGCCGCTCAAAGCGGCGCAAAGCTGATTGCTTACTTGCCGAAGCCGCCGCCGACCGACAGCGTTTCGCCCGTTATGTAGTTGTTTTCGGCAAGGAACAGACACGCCTTTGCCACATCTTCGCCGCTGCCCATGCGGCCGAGAGGGATCTCGTCGGTGAGATCTTCCAGCTCCTCTGCGCTGAGATGTGCGTTCATCTGAGTATCTATTACCCCCGGCGACACGCAGTTGACGCGCACGCCCGAGGGGGCAAGCTCCTTTGAAAGCGCCTTTGTAAAACCTATCACCGCCGCCTTGGAGGCCGAATACGCCGCCTCGCAGCTGGCGCCCACCTCGCCCCATATGGAGGCAATGTTGATTATGCAGCCGCCGCCCGCAACTATCATCCTGTCGGCAACGGCGCGGCTGCACAAAAACGTGCCGCGCGCATTCACCGCAAAGATCCTGTCCCACTCTGCGGCGGTGGTATCCTGGATGACGTTCACGCGCGAGATGCCTGCGTTGTTGACGAGCACGTCGATGCGCTCGTAATTGCGGAAGATCTCGGCAAACATGTCGTCGACCTGCTCCTCATCGCCCACGTCCGCGCGCATCAGCACGGGACAGTAGCCGAGCATGTTGAATTCCGACTGGGTGGCGAGCGCCGCTTCCTCGTCGGTGCCGTAGTTGATTATGACCTCGTAGCCGTGGCTCAAAAATTCCGCCGCGATGGCCCTGCCTATGCCCTTCGTTCCGCCGGTAACAAGTACAGTTTTCATAATATTACCCAAAAAATTTATTGTAATTGACAGGCATATATGCCTTAATCACCGCAGTTTTTCAGCCCGCAGAGTTCAAGTATGCGCTCTGCCACCGCACGCGGGGAGAGCCCGTCTGTATCCACCGTAAAGTCTGCCGCCGCCATATATTTCGGCGTGCGCGCGGGCAGAAGTTCGGCAATGCGCTCCTTCGCGCCGCCGGCGAGCAGCGGCCTTTCCGTGTCGCCCTCCAGCCGTTTAAGCAGCGTTTCGGGAGAGGTGCGAAGAAAAATGATCCTGCCGCCGCGCTTTAAGTTTGCAACGTTTTCGCCGTCGAGCACACAGCCGCCGCCCGTGGCTATAACGGTGTTGCTGCGCGCGGAAATTTCGCGCACCGTCTGCCGCTCGAGCCCGCGGAAGTACTCTTCGCCGTGTTGCGCGAATATGTCGGCTATCCTGCCGTATCGCTTTACTATCTCTTCGTCGGTGTCGGCACGCGCCATTCCCGTCAAGCGGGAGAGCTCCTCCGCCACCGTGGTCTTGCCGCAGCCCATCATGCCGCAGAGCACTATGTTCATAACTTACCTCGCCGCGCGCAGCAAAAACCGGCGCTCATCTGCCGAGCAGGAAACTTTCGCCGGCAAGGATATAGCTGTTTTTGCCGAACCCGACGACGGTGCCGGCGCACACCTCGCTTATCACGGAATCGTGCCTGAACGGCTCCCTTTTGAAAACGTTGGACATGTGCACCTCCACCACGGGTATGCTCACAGACGCGATGGCGTCGCGGATGGCGTAGCTGTAGTGGGTGTAGGCGCCCGCGTTGAGCACTATGCCGTCGCAGTCGGCGTGCTGTATGGCAGTGCAGATGTCGCCCTCGCTGTTGCTCTGGTAAAAGCTGCACTCCACGCCCTTGAAGTGCGCTGCTATCTCCTCGTTGATCTCTTCGAGCGTCCGGTTGCCGTAGACGCCGCGCTCGCGCACGCCCGTCATGTTGAGGTTTACGCCGTTTATGAACAGAAGTTTCATTTCAAGCCTCCGTAAATTTTTTATAGAGCGCAGCCGCCTCGCCGTCGTCCGGCTGCCTGCCGTGATAGATGCATTCGGCATAGTATGCCTGGTAGAACAGCATGGACATGCCGTTGACTATCCTTTTGCCGAGCCCCTCGGCAAGCTGCAGAAATGCGCTCTTGGGCGGCACATATATCAGATCCACCGCCGTGTCGCACAGCTCTATGAGCTCCCTGCCCACGGGGGATATACCTTCGGTCTTGTGCATGCCCACGCCCGTGGCGTTGACTATGACGTCGTAAGGGATATTTTCCACCTCTTTAAGGCAGGTGACGCCGAACTCCGCCGCCACGTTTTCCGACGACTGCATGTTGCGGTCGTAAACGTAAACATCGGCGCCGCCGTCCTTCATCTTTTTTGCGGCGCTCCTTCCCGCGCCGCCCGCGCCGAGCAGCAGCACCTTTGCGCCCGCGATCTGCACGCCGCTGTTTCTGAGCATGAGCGCGTAACCCTGGCCGTCGGTGTTGTATCCCCTGCGGGTGGAAGATATTACGGTGTTGACCGCGCCGAAGGTATGCGCGTCGCCTTCGAGCCCCGAAAGAAAGGGGATTATTTCGAGCTTGAATGGTATGGTGATGTTGAAGCCGTCGTAACTGCCGAAGAACTCCTCCGCCCGCCGCGAAAATTCTTCGGGAGGGACGGAGATATTGTCGTAGGTTATGTGTTTGCCCATTCCCGCCGCTATGAATCTGTGCATGGCGGGACTGGACGAGCGGGAGACGTCCTTGCCTATCACCGCAAATTTGAGAGCGTTCATCTGCCTGCCTCCCTTAAAAAATCTTTATCGGCCGCGCACTCCGCTATCAGGGCGGCATATTCCTCCTGCGGCAGCCGCAGTTCGCGCACGCTTCCCTCCGACGCGGGCACCACCATGGCTATCTCGCCGCTGCGCACGTTCTTTTTATCGTGACCAGCCGCCGCGCACGCCCTTCCGGCGTCGGCGGGCATGGGAATATTTATCACCTTTTTTATCAGCCCTATAAGTGACCTTGCATATCCGGGCGCACATATGCCCTTTTTAACGGCTATATACAGTTCGTAATACATTCCTGCGAGCACGAACTCGCCGTGCGAACGGCGCTTGTAGTACAGCTCGAAGGCATGCCCCGTGGTGTGGCCGAGATTGAGCGTCTTCCTCAGTCCGCTCTCCCGTTCGTCCCGCCGCACTATATCGGCCTTGCAGGCTATGCAGTCGCCGATTATGCCGGTGAGAAAAGCCGGGTCTTTCAGCCTGCCGCCGTTTGCGACGAGTTTGCGGTATATCGCGGCGTCGAGCGCGCCGTACTTTATTATTTCGCCCAGGCCGCACCTTATCTCGCGCGCGGGCAGGGTGGAGAGGAAGATCGGGTCGGCGACCACCGTCTGCGGCTGGTAGAACGTGCCCACGATGTTCTTTACGCCGCACAGGTCTACCGCCGTCTTGCCGCCCACCGAGCTGTCCACCTGCGAGAGCAGCGTCGTGGGCACCTGCACCAGGTTCACGCCGCGCATATACAGCGAGGCCGCCAGCCCCGCAATGTCGCCAACTACGCCGCCGCCCACGGCAAACACCGTGCAGTTGCGCATAAGGCCTGCGCCGAGCATGGCTTTCAGGATATCGAACAGCCTGTTGCAGTTCTTGCTCCCCTCGCCCGCGGGCAGGACGTAAACCTGGCCCTTATCTTCAAATTCGTCCGCGAATATGCCGCGATAAATTCGGTAGACGTTGGAATCGGTGACGGTGAACACCTGCCCCTTTATAAGCGGGGGCACGAGTTTTTCAAACGCGCCCGCGCCGCTGTATACGGTACTGTTGCAGGTCGGGGTCTCTATGCTTATGTTCTTTATTTCACAATCTTTCATACCGCTCCACAACCTGCGCCATGTTGTCGCCGCCCAGCCGCTCTGCCACGGCCTGCGCCATAACGAACGCCACGACGCTCTCCACTATTATTTCGAACGCGCACACCGCAGCCACGTCGCTGCGCTCGCCCGCCGCCTTGCAGCCTTCGCCCGTGAGGCAGTCTACTGTGTTCAGCCCGCGCATCAGCGTGGGTATGGGCTTCATGGCGGCGCGCAGGACGATATCTTCGCCGTTGGACATGCCGCCCTCGATGCCGCCCGCGTTGTTGGTATGGCGGACGAAGGCGCCGTTTTCGTTGAAGATCTCGTCGTGGACGCGGCTGCCGGGGAGATCCGCCGCGGCAAAGCCGAGGCCTATCTCCACGCCCTTTACCGCCTGCACGCCCATCACGGCGCCCGCGAGCCTGCCGTCGAGTTTGCCTTCGTAAGTCATGCAGCTGCCGAAGCCGCTCTTCAGGCCGTGCACGCGCACCTCTGCCACGCAGCCCGCGGTGTCGCCCGCCGCTTTCAGACCGTCTATCAGCGCCGCGGCACGCGCCTCCGCTTCGCCGTCGAGCATGAACAGCGGGCTGCTGCGCGCATCTTTCAGCCTTTCAAAGGGATATTCGCCACCGTCCTTTACGCCGCAGACCGAGCGGACGTACCCGCCCACCTGCACGCCGAGCGCGGCGAGGTACTGCTTTGCAATGCTGCCCGCCGCGACGCGCACCGCCGTCTCCCTTGCGCTTGCGCGCTCGAGTATGTTGCGCGCGTCGGTCTGCGCGAATTTCTTAATTCCTGTGAGGTCGGCATGCCCCGGGCGCACCCGCGTGAGCGTGCGGGCGCTGACGTCGCACCCCTCCGCAGCCATGTACTTTTCCCAGTTGGGGTAGTCGGCGTTAACTATGCAGAAAGCCAGCGGGCTGCCCAGCGTGAGCCTGTTGCGCACGCCGCTCATTATCTCTATCCTGTCGCGCTCGATCTTCTGCCTTCCGCCGCGGCCGTAACCGCTCTGCCTGAAGGCAAGATCGGCGTCTATCGCGGCGATATCTATCCCGAGATTGGAGGGAAGCCCCTCGATTATGCCCACGAGCGCCTTTCCGTGCGATTCGCCCGCCGTTGTAAGTTTCATGGTTCCTCCTTTACCGGCCGCACTCCGCCGTGCACGCCCCTCCGCCGATGCGGATCGTCACGTCGCCGCGGTATGCGGTCATATATATGTTGCCGTGTGCCGCAAGGTCGGCAAGCGTGCCCGCAGAGGGACAGCCTTCGGCATTGAGTTCGCCCACCGATATTACCGAAATATCCGGCGAGAGCAGGTCGGTGAGCACCGCGGAGCGGTACTCCTCCCCTCCGTGCCCTGCCGCCTTGTACACCTTGCAGTCTTCCAGCTCTATCCCGTGCCCGCCGAAAGTGAACGCTCCGCCCGCACCCGATGCGATCGTGTATTCGCCGACTATCCGTTCGAGCACGGAAGAGGGCGCGTCGCCCGCGTAAAAGATGCCGCAACCCTCGTGTTCCAGCCACAGCACGGCGGAAGCGGCGTCTATAGCCTCGTCGGTGGGGTCGGAATTGAGCTGTTCGTAGGCCCCGCCCGGCGCGGTGTGCACCGCCGGCGAGAGGAAGGTGAAAAAAGCCTCGCCGCAGATGTCGCCCTCGCCGTATTCAGCCACGCGCACTTCGGCGCCGCTGCTCTCCGCGGCCGCATAGAAGCGGGAAAAGCTCTCCGTTATGTACCTGTTTATGCAATAGGGCGCGAAGATGACGCCCGCGTCCTTTACTCCGAGGATATCCGCAAGCCCGCCGCAGTGTTCGTCCTTTACCGAAGTACACACCACATAGTCGAGGAAGTCTATATCCAGCCTGTTGAGCTCGGTGAGGATCTTGAGCGTGTTGACGTAGGTGCCGTCGCCGCCGTCAATCAGCATGGACCTGCCGTCCGGCAGGCACACTATGGCACAGTCCGCCTGGCCGACGTCGAGCACGTGCATGCCCAGTTCGCCCTCGGCGGAGCGGCTGCCCGAGACGAGATACGCCGTGAAATACTTCAGCGGGAAAAAGATGTTAGCGATGAGCAGCGCGCATATCGCGAGCGCCGCCGCGGCGACGGATATTATTGCGGCAAGCCTGCCTTTACCTGTCGATCTGCCTTTCACGCTGCCTCCGCATCTATTTTTCATCTGCATAAATATAAAATATAGCGCATAAACGACTATATTAAATACATTATACAGCCAAGAACGCGGATTGTAAAGAGTATTCGGCAAAAAATACCCGCCGCAGTCGCTTAAAGCGGCTGCGGCGGGCACTTTGGAGGGGAAATATTATGTATCTTGCTACGGCGCACGCGCCGCGTCTGTGAGCTCATGTATCCGCCCTGCCCACCGTGTGGTATTCACAGTGCAGCAATCTGCCGTGCATGTCGTAAAAATGCACGATCTCCGCGTCGGCGTCCTGCTTTTCGCACGGACGGTTGCCTTTGCGGAAGTAGGTCACTGTGTAACTGCCGCCGGAAAGCGGACTGTATTCCGCAAGTCTTGGTTGTGTATGCATGTCCTGCCTCTTATCAGTTTTGTAGTTATACTATAACCCGCGAATGTTAAAGCGCTGTGACCGTAATGCAAATTATTTGAAAAGATGAGCTGAACATTTCAGCACGGGCGCTTAAATTTTGCGCCGCTATTGACTTATGCCGCGCCTTGTGCTATCATACTGTATATAAAATAGTTGCGAGGTGACGCACATGGCTAATTTTATCGTGACTGTGGGCAGAGAATTCGGCAGCGGCGGCAGAGAGCTGGGCAGAAGGCTTTCGGAAGACCTCGGCATAGCCTATTACGACCGCCAGATAATAACCGAAATAGCAAAGCGGACCTCCCTTTCTGAAGAGTACGTCCACCAGATAATAGAGCACAAGCCCTATATGCCCTTCCCCATAACCATAGGCAGGTCGTTCTATCCGCTCACCGACCCCGTGGTGGAGCAGACCCTTTCGGTATACAACGAGCAACACAACATAATACGCGAGATGGCGGAAAAATCGGACTGCGTGATAGTGGGCAGGTGCGCCGACTACATCCTGCGCGACCTGCACCCGCTGCGCATATTCGTATATTCGGAGATGTCGGCGCGCATAAAGCGCTGCCGCGAAAAGGCGCCCGAGCACGAGCACCTCTCCGATTCCGCGCTGAAAAAACACATTCTGAGGATAGACAAAGAGCGCGCCCGCTACTACGCCTTTTACACCGACGCAAAGTGGGGCGACAGGCTGAATTACGACCTGTGCATAAACACCGCGCACATCACCCCGAAAGACGCCGCCGCGACCTTGGCGGAAGCATTCAGGAGCAGATCGGAGCGGTAATATACTAAAATCAACGCCGCGAAAGCGGGCTTAAAGGAGAAATTATGGCAAAATACGACTATCTTATAGTGGGCGCGGGGCTATTCGGCTGCGTGTTCGCGCACGAGGCGAAAAAGGCGGGCAAAAAGTGCCTCGTCATAGACAAGCGCCCCCATATCGGCGGCAACATATACACCGAAAACAGGGACGGGATAAATATACACGTCTACGGCGCGCACATATTCCACACCTCCGACGAGAGGGTGTGGAAGTACGTGAACAGGTTCGTCACATTCAACAACTTCGTAAACTCGCCCATAGCGCGCTATAAGGACGAGCTTTACAACCTGCCCTTCAACATGAACACCTTTTCAAAGATGTGGGGCGTTGCCACCCCCGCCGAGGCGAAGGCAAAGATCGAGGAGCAGATAGCCGAACTGAACATAGGCGAGCCGAAGAACCTTGAAGAACAGGGACTCAAACTCGTGGGCAGGGACGTATTCGAAAAGCTGATAAAGGGCTACACCGAAAAGCAGTGGGGAAAGAGCTGCAAAGACCTGCCCGCATTCATAATTAAGAGGCTGCCGTTGCGATTTGTATACGACAACAACTACTTCAACGACCGCTGGCAGGGCATAGCCGAGGGCGGATATACAAAGCTCGCCGAAAAACTGCTCGAGGGCGTGGAAGTGCGCCTTGAAACGGACTACTTCCCGTTCATAGCGGCAAACCCCGGCATAGCGGAAAAGACCGTTTACACCGGCATGATAGACGAATTTTACGGCTATAAATACGGCGAGCTGGAGTACCGCTCCCTCCGCTTTGAGACCGAGCGGCTGGAAGAGGAGAACCACCAGGGCAACGCCGTGGTCAACTACACCGAGCGCGAAGTGCCCTACACCCGCATAATCGAACACAAGCACTTCGAGAGAGCGTCAAGCCCCGTGACCTACGTCACCCGCGAATATCCCGCGGCGTGGCGCAGGGGCGACGAGCCTTACTATCCCGTGAACGACGAAAAGAACAACGCGCTGTACGCAAAGTACAGGGCGCTTGCCGAGGGCGAAAAGGACCTTATTTTCGGCGGCAGGCTGGGGCAGTATAAGTATTACGACATGGACAAGGTGATAGCCGCCGCGCTCGACTGTGCCGGAAAGGAACTCGGCTGAGACGGCAACGGCCGCACATAAAGCACCGCGCCGTGCGCACGGTGCTTTTTATGTAATAATGTATATTTGAAACATATAGCGGAATATTTTTGTAAATTTCTGGCATTGCGCGCGCAGGAGCGATTTACGGACACAACGGGCGCGCGGTATGGTATAATTGCATCATGAAACTTTTTGACCTTGTGCTTGAAAACACCCTCGATGGGGCCGAAGAGCTGTATGTTCAGGGCGCGCGCGCCGCAGAGGGGGCGATCGCGCTCTCCGACGGGGAGAGCGTATCCTTCCGCACCTATTTCAACATACTTTCGGAGGAATACGCCCGCCTGTGCGGCATAGGCAGCGCGACGCTGGAACTTGAAGCCGAGGGCGATTTCAGACTGGATATGTTCAGGTACACGTCCGGGGGCGAAAAGCCGATCGGGTCGGTCTTTTGCAGCGGGAACTGCTCTGAAGAAGTGCCGCTCGAAGGCAAGGACGCGGGATATATATATTTCACCGTGACCGCGCTTGGGAAATGCAGGGTGACAGGCGGGCGCTGGACGGTGCAAAAACAGCCGGAACGCGAAGTGAAGATCGGCATGGTGATATGCACCTACCGCAGGGAGAGCTTTGTGGAGACAAACATTGCCCGCATAGCCGAAGGACTGAAAAGCCGCCCGTATATGGCGGATAAGCTACACGTCTTTATAGTGGACAACGCGGGCACGCTGCGGCTGCCCGAAAGCAGTTTTTACACGGTGATAAAAAACCGCAACCTCGGCGGGAGCGGCGGTTTCACGCGCGGCATATGCGCCGTGTGCGACGACCCCTCCTTTACGCACTTTCTGCTCACCGACGACGACATATCTTTCGACTTCGGCGCGATAGAGCGCACTTTGCTGCTGCTTTCGGCGCTTACGCCCGGGCATGCCGGCGCCACGCTGGGCGGGGCGATGCTTACGCTGGAAAAGCCGTGGATGCAGTATGAATGCGGCGGAAAGTACGACGGGCTGAGGTTCAAAGTAATAAATTCGCGGCTGGACATGCGCAAGCCGCAGTCGCTGCTGAAGATACAGCGCCCCGAAAAACCCGACTATTACGGCTGGTGGTACTGCTGCATGCCGGTCTCCTCGGTAAAAGAGCACGGACTGCCGATGCCGTTCTTCATAAAGGGCGACGATGTGGAGTACTGCATGCGCGCCGCCGGAGAAAAGATCTCGCTGAGCGGCATAGGCGTATGGCACCAGGACTTTGCGGGGAAATATACGGGCACGCTGGAATATTACACCAAGCGCAACCTTGCCGCCGTTTCGGCGATGAGGTGCAGAGCGGGCGGCTTCAAGCCCGCGGTGCGGTTCGCCTACTTCATGTTCAAGAGCCTGCTGCTGAAAAATTACAGCTGCGCCCAGGCGCTTTACGAGGCCTACGAGGACTTCATGAAGGGGCCGCGGTTCTTTATGGAATCGGACCCTGAAGAGATAAACGCGCACATACGCGCGCTGGAGAACAGGATCTGCGACGCCGAAGAGACAGAGCGTGTGTGCGGCGGCAGGCCGCAGGTGCGCGAATGGGATCCGGACAAGCGCAGCGAATTTTTCCGCTGCCTGTTCCTGGCGCTGGAAAATTATCTGCCGGCGTTCATGTTCTCCGAAAAGGTGGCCGTGACCGACATGGGCAATCCGATAGCCGCCGACTGCTTTCTGCACCGCACGGTGGTGCACTACGATAAAAAGAGCGGCCGGGGCATGATACTTTCGCTCGACGTAAAAAAACGGCGCGAACTGCGCAGAAAGACCTTCAAGGTGTTCTTCGGGCTGCTGTTCAGATACGGAAAGATGAAAAAACTGTACCGCGCAGGCGCCGACGAGATGTGCTCGCGAAAAAACTGGGACAGACTGTTCTTTGCAGAAAGAAGCGATTGACCCCGCAGTATGCGGCAGGCACGCTTTTTTTGACGAACGGCGGAGGCACAGCCGCAGCAGGATTCCTGACTACACCCAAATTTTACATATTTTTTACATAAACAGTAGATTTCTGCAGCGATTTGTATTATAATTGAAACAATACCATGCGCGCGCCGCGCGCGGCTTTTCGGGGACAGGGAAATGACGAGAGTATATCTCAACATAAAATACGTGATCGACTTTATCCTTGCGCTTGTCGGAGTGATAATAATCTCGCCGCTGCTGGCGGGGATAGCCATTGCCATAAAGGCCGAGGACGGCGGGAATGTGTTGCTGCGGCAGCTGCGCACGGGAAGGTACGGCAAAAAATTCATCTGCTACAAATTCCGTTCGATGAAGAGCGCCGACGTGCCCTTCGACAAGCACAGGCCGGTGATAAAGGACAGCAACAGCAACCTTACCAGGGTTGGCAAGTTCATACGCAAATTCAAATTCGACGAGCTGCCCCAGCTGTTCAACGTTATAAAGGGCGACATGTGCTTTATAGGCCCCCGCCCCCTCCTGCCCGTATACGACTGCGAGTACCAGCCGTGGGAACTGATAAAGTTCGAGATGAAGCCCGGGCTTACGGGGCTTTCTCAGGTGCGCGGCAACGGATATCTCTCCATCAAAGCGCGCAAATATTACGACGCATACTATGTGGTGCACGCCTCACCGCTGCTCGATATAAAGATAATAATAAAGACGGCGGCCGTGCTCATCGTGGGCGAGCGCAGGTTCCTGCGGCACGTTTCGCCCGAGGAATACGCCGGGCTGAGGGCGATGGTCGGCAAAAAGATGAAAGTAAGCGAAGAGACTTATTCCAACTTCGGCTTGAGCGGCATTGAGCAAAAGGACGGGACCGAATGCAAGACGGCAGAATAAACGTGCTGCACATTGTGGGCAATGCGCGCCTGGGAGGCGTTGCATCCTGCCTGATGAACTATTTCAGGCGGACGGATACCCGAAAATTCCGCTTCGACTTTGTGACCTACGCGCCGTCGGAATTCGACGGCGCCGTGCACGAAGTGGATGCGAGCGCCAAAGTATATCACATTTCGCCCTTTCAGAAAAATTTTCTGAAAGGCATATTCGGGATGGAAAAAATATGCAAAAACAACGACTATAAGGTGGTGCATTCGCACCTTACCACCCTTTCGGCGTTCTGCCTTTCGGCGGCGGCGCACGCAAAGGTGCCCGTCAGGATATGCCACGCGCACAGCACCTTCAACCGCCATTCCGACCACTATCTTGCAAAGAAGCTGCTGCGTCCTTTTGCCGCGGATAATGCCACCCATATCATGGCGTGCAGCAAACACGCGGCCGAAAACATATTCGGCAAAAATGCCGGCAAGGCGATCATTCTGCCCGACGCGATAGAGCTGGATAAATTCCGTTCTGACGAAAACATGTACGCCGCGGCGCGCAAAAAACTCGGGCTGCGCGGAAAAGCGGTGCTCTTTGTAGGCAGGTTCGTGTTCCAGAAAAACATACCGCTGCTGGTGCACGCCTTTGCAAAAGCGGCACAGAAGGAAGACGCGACGCTGGTGCTGATAGGCGACGGCGAAGAGCGACACAGTATAATTTCGCTTATAAATGAGCTTAATATAAATGATAAAGTCAGGCTGATAGCGCCGTCCGATCCTTCGGAGTGGTATAAGGCCGCAGACGTGTTCTGCCTGCCTTCGCGCTATGAAGGGCTGGGCATGGCGGCGATAGAGGCGCAGGCCGCGGGACTGAAGTGCCTGCTTTCTCAGAACGTGCCGAAGGAGACGGACGTAACGGGCAGGTGCCTGTTTTTGCCGGATGACGAGGACGCCTGGGCGCAGGCAATGCTTGACCCTGCTCCCCACGACTATGCCTGCCGCGAAAAACTTGCCGCTGCGCACTATGACATAGAAAGAGAGGCACACAGGCTTACAGATTTCTATATCGAAGCGCTGGCAGAGGCGCAGGAATGACCGCAGGCACGGCGATGAAGACGTATAACGGAGAAAACGTAAATGACAAAACATGGAGCTAATCTGGGGCAACGGATGTATCTGCTGCAGCTGCTGGTGCGGCGCAACATAAAAAATCAGTACTACCGCTCGGTGATAGGCGTGCTGTGGACTGTGCTCAACCCGCTGCTCAACATGATCGTGATGGCGTTCGTCTTTTCGGCGATCTTCGGCAGGCACACCGACGGGCTGGACTACCCCATATTCATCCTTTCGGGCAACATCATCTTCGGCATAATGCGCGGTTCTACCTCCTCCTCGCTCGGCTGCCTCGTAGGGCAGCGCGACATGCTGCAAAAGACGCGCGTGCCCATAGAGATATTCCCCACCGCAAACGTATTCTCCGCGCTGGTGACCTTCGGATTTTCGTTCATAGCGCTGCTGCTGGTGGCGGGGTTCCGCGCGCTGCCCATATTCGGCGGGCCGCACTTCGTGTTCCCCTGGCAGATAGTGCTCATGATAATAATCCTGCCCGCAGTCACCATATTTTCGCTGGGGATATCCTATTTCCTGAGCGCACTGTTCGTGTTCTTCCGCGACATAAAACATATTTACAGCGTCATACTTACGCTGTGGACATACCTTACCCCGCTGTTCTATTCGGTGCAGGCGCTGGGCAGCGCCACCGTCACGAAGGCGATGATGTTCAACCCCATGTATCACTATGTCGAGGGATTCAGAGAACTTTTAAGGGGCGACATACCAAACCTGATGTTCTCGTTTTCGTCCACCGAGCCTTCGATACTGCTGATGTATATATTCGCGGCGATATCGCTCATCGTGGGCTGGGCATTCCTTGAAGCGTGCAAGAACAAGATCGCGGCATACCTGTGAGGCAGAAGATGGAAAACGGCAGAATGGACGTCGTTCTGGAAGTGCGCGACGTGACGATGAAATTCAACAAATACGAAGTGGGCGTAAACTCGCTCAAAGAGCTCGTCGTGCGCGCGTTCAAAAAGAACCTGAAAAAGAAAAAATTCGAGTGCCTTAAGGGCGTGAGTTTCGACGTGCACCGCGGCGAGGCGGTGGCGCTGATAGGCAAGAACGGCGCGGGCAAATCCACGCTGCTCAAAATAGTTTCGGGTATACTCAAACCCACCACCGGCTACGCCAAGCGCTACGGCAGGATAACGCCGCTGCTCAAACTGGGCGCGGGATTCGACGGCAACGCCACGGGCCTGGAAAATATCTATCTGAACGCAGCCATCCTGGGCTACACGAAGAAGGAGATAGACGAAAAGCTCAACGATATAATAGAGTTTTCAGAATTGGGCGACTTTATATATTCACCGATAAAGACCTATTCTTCGGGCATGATGGCAAGGCTGGGCTTTTCCATAGCCGTGAACATGGAATCGGAGATACTGCTGATAGACGAGATACTTGCCGTGGGAGACATAGCGTTCAACAAGAAGTGCCACGCAAAGCTTGCGGAGCTTCAGCAGAAGGGGCTGACCTTCCTGATAGTTTCGCACGGCGAGGCGGTAAAGCGCTACTGCAAGCGCGCGATATGGCTGGACGGCGGACTGGTGCGCGAGGACGGCGACATAAATACCGTGTTCAAACACTACACCGATGCGATGATGGCAAAAAAACCCGCCCCGTCCGCGCAATCCGCGCAGCCCGAGCAGGCAAAAAAATAAAATATAAGCCCTCCGCATTTGAATCGCGGAGGGTTTTTTCGGCATGTGCCGTTGTGCGCGGATAGCTACTTTTCGCCGCTAACTGCAGCGGCGCCGTCGGTCGCCGCCTCATTTCCGGAGCCGTCCTTGCGCTTTACGGGCAGAGGCCTTAAAAGGAGCAGCGGGCCGCTTTCCCCCTCCCTTTCGGAGAGCAGCAGGAAAACCGAATATGCCGCCGCGGGAAAGACATGAAAGAGATGGTTGTCAAGCATGGACATGCCCAGCATGCCGAGCAGTATCGCGATGCAGAACAGGCTTTCGGCATCGGGCCGCTTTTTTACGGCGAACACCGCCTGCGCGAGATGAACACACAGCGCCAGCGCGCCGACTATGCCGCAGCTTGCGAGCATCTGTATGAATATGTTGTGGTACATATCCGGGAAGATCCAGTTTTCTATGTTATACGACCAGTCTGGGGAGATGGGCTCGTAGAATCCGACACCGAAAACAGGGGCGCGCAGGAAATTATCTATGCCGCACTGCCATATAAAGAACCTGCCCGAATCGGAAAAGCCGCGTTCGAAGAACACGGCGAAAAATTCGCGCACCTTATCCCACAGCACTATCAGCGCGACTATGCCGCACACTGCCGCCGCGATATTGAATATGCGCACGAATCTGCGCACGGGCGATCTTGCGACCATGAGCCATATGGCTGCCGCAACGAAGATCACGCCGCTTACCAGCGCGGAGGCGCGGCTGAGCGTAAGGCAAACGCCGAAGAAAAACACGAACGCCAGCACATAGTATATCCAGCCGAGCTTTTTTGCGCGGTAAGCCAGGTAGAAACATGCCGGAAAGAACATGCCGAGCATGCCGCCGATGTTGTTGCTCATGCCCCAGCCTGCTATTATCACGTCCTTATCCACCGAGCCGTCCTTTATCACGCCGTCGAAGATATATATCTTGCAGAGCTGCAAAAATATTATACCAGAAGTAAGAACGAGGATATATGCCACATATCCGGCGGTGTTTTCGTCCGTGCGCAGGGTATTGAAAAAGAAAATATAGAATATGAAGAACGAGAGCGCCATCAAAAGACCGAATGGCAGATCCTTTATGACGTAGTGTTCGGAAAAGACGCCGTTGAGCAGAAACGCCGCTGTCATGAGCACTATGCCCAGGCGCAGCTTACTCTCCTTGAAAAAATTCCTGTCCTGCGGAAAGACGACAAAGCGGAAAATCATCGCCGCGACGACTATCACTCCGAACACGAGAAGGCAGACGCGCACCCACGTGAGGTTGAAAAAGTCGGAAGAGAACGGCGGCTGCGGAGTGTGCGCCCAGCTTGCGGCATAGACCGTCATGAACACGAGGCACAGAAGCGGCTTGGTATCGCGCGAGAACACGCACAGAAACACAACGAGCAGCGCCGCTACCGCCATGAAGGCTATCTCCAGCCCGAAAAAGGAGGAGAGCAGCACGAGCACAGCATATGCCGCCGGGAAGAACGGGCCTTCGGTAAAGCGAAGAATGAGTTTTAACGCGGGCAGCTGAGTGAGCGCCCTTATCCGCTGTTTCATACCTAAATGATAACATACCGCGCAGGCTTTGGCAAATAAATACGGCACGGATTTGAGGCGCTTATGCCGAAAAATGCCGCACGCATACAGAAACCGGCGCAGCAGGCGCCGCACCGCATATTTTACATTGTACTGCCGCCGGAAACGGCGGAATATTTAATCAATACCTGTACACGTCCTCATCCCTGCACAGCATTATTATGCCCGCAATCAGGCTTACGAACAGCAGCGTGCACACCTTGAACCCGACGCCGACCCTGCGCCCGTCCCTTACCTTGCCAAAGAAGCTGACCGTCATCGGAATACACCATGCGAGCGGAATGAGCGCCCAACCCATGGCAATGCAGCCGAGAACCATAAACACTTTACATATAGTGTTAAGTGTGGCGTTTTTATCCTCCGTCGGGCGCGCGGCAGCGGGCGCGTTGAAGTTTTCAGTCGCGCAGCCGCAATTGGGGCAGAATATCGCGGCGTCATCGAGCTGACTGCCGCAATGCGAACAATATTTCATATTTTCCTCCTTAAATACTTTCTTTATACATTATAACATCTGCACATAAGTTGTGTCAAGCACGGCGCCGCAGCCGACAAAAAAGCACATAAAATTACATGTTCCCAAACAATAAAATTCGCGCGCAGGGCCAAACCCTGCGCGCGTTCGTTACGGCATATATTGCCGTCAATTACATATTACCTTTTACCTTGCAAATTACTTGCGGGGATTTTTAATGTTGGCCTGTGGTGGTCACAGCCTGCGGGGGTAAAATGACAGTTTTGCCCTGTTTTTGGGGTGTCGGAGCATTCTTTTGCGTCAAATTCAGCCCCCACTGCGCTTGCAGTCATATTGTCACCTCTGCCCGACGTGGTCATCCTTAAATAGGATGGTTTATTTCTCAGCCACAAGCCCCATTTGAATACGTTGCCCTTTTCTACGGTGATTGTGTCAATGAATTCCATAAGCACATCTTTATCCGCCTTGCCGTTTTCGGTTATGCTGATTTTTCCGAGCAGGTCACGGACATACTGCATATCAATGCTCTCTTCGGCGTCGCCCTCATCCTGCCCGTTGCCGAGCATTGCCGCTTGCAGTTCTTTAATCTCCTGCTCGCACTTCGACTTAGCTCGCTGATACTCTTCCTTGCTTATTTCCCCGTCGGC
>ERZ1643246.1581-NODE-1581-length-24409-cov-8.699351_pt1 | contig 24409 bp, 22 predicted proteins | sample MGYA00579265_ERZ1643246 | MGnify/ENA primary metagenome ERZ1643246 (study PRJEB29033, sample SAMEA4952261) | chicken gut metagenome | biome: Broiler Chicken; feature: Gastrointestinal Tract; material: Caecum | place: Ireland | collected 2018 | study: Broiler...
CGGGTAAGGGAATACCTTGCTTCTCTGGAAGAATCCAAAGAAAGCTGATTTCAATACCATACTTTACTTCAGACCAGCGCACTGCGGTGGTCTTATTGTGATACTCTTTTTTCAACCTGTATAAAATTTTCAAAGTTCATTAATTTCTGCTTGACTTTTTATTTGCAGACTTTAAAAAAACATCTTCACTCTCTCACAAAACTCATCCATCACCCGTTCCGCACTTCCGCATTCTGCCGCCAGTTCTCCGGCGCATTTCATGCACACCGTTCTGCACTTACAGTCCCTGCATTTTTCCGGCCATTCCAGGCTTTCCTCATAGGCGATCAGCTGCTGCCACGATCGGTAAACGGCTGCTCTGTCGCAGAAATATGCGGCTCGTCCATAAAGCTGCAGAACCGCATCTCTCCGTTCCACATTACCCAGTATCCCAGCCGGTAATCTTTGCAGTAGGTACACGGTTTCCACTCCGGGTTCAGCGGATGTTCTTTTAAATATTCGATCTGTTTTCGCTTCTGCGCTTCCACCCGTTCCGTCACCCGGACTTCTCTGGCCTCGCTGTCACGAATCCTTGCCGAGTCCTTGACTCCGCCTGTCGCCATCCAGGGCAGCCAGTTCCGATACGCATAATATGCCATCTTCGGCACATCCTCCAGATTCTGCCGGATCACTGTGCTGATCAGCTGCACCGGGATTTCCAATTCCCTCAGCGTCCGGATTCCCCCGTCCGCCCGGGAAAATCCATGTTTCACCCGGCAGACTTGTTCATAAACTTCATCATCGGAACCATACAGTGTGATTTTCACCCCGCGGGGAGGATACTCCTCCAACAGCTGTGCTATCTTTCCACGGATCAGGGATGCGTTCGTCTGAAGCGTGATGAAAAATCCCATCTGCGACAACTCACGGTAAATTATCTCAAATTCCGGATGCATCAGCAGCTCCCCGCCGGTAATACACAGCCAGACTGTTCCGGCTCCTTTTGCCTGGGACGCGATCCGCAGCCACTGGGCGGCTGTCAGTTCCTTTCCGTATTGAGGAATCTGATCATTTTTTATATGCACGTAGCACATCCTGCACTTAAAGTTACACCGCGGCGTCAGTTCAAAGGTTCCGGAAATCGGTATCGCGTCCGCGAACGCTTTCTCCCAGACCGCCTTATAAAAGGATCCAGCCATTCCATCCGGCGGCATGCTGGTTCGAACTCGTAACTCATACCAGTTCCTTTCCCCGGAAATCTTTGGGGAGCCGCACCAGAACTCTTCCCCGTACAATCCCGTCATCTATAATATTATTGTCTGTCAGCGTCTTCAGAAAGTTCCTCACATCCTGCGACACGTTCTCTTCCGTAACGCCGGAATAGTGTTCCATGATCCTCTGAACCAGATCCTCTTTCTCAAATTCATGATCCTTCATGTACTCCCACAGATATGCTGCCGAAGAAGAAATGTATACAATGTTTGTCACTTCCCGCACTCTTTTCCCCGTCGGAACGATCACATACTGTCCTGCGACTTCACGAAGAATCAATCCGTCTTTCAATTTCATCCCATCACTCCTTCTCATGCATCTGTCCTGAGTATTCTGCCTTGTCTCTGTCGTCGGACGGAATGTTCAGGACGACTCTTAAAGTAAAAATGCCGTTGTCCCTCCAGTACTCCATGCTTCCCTGATAGCTTTCGGCGATCATTTCCATGCTTGAGAGGCCGTAGCCGTGGCTTCTGCCCCGTTTGGTAGAGACGTTTCTACCGTTTTCCAGCGGCGGAGATCCGGAATCGGAACAACCGTTTTCTATTTGTATCAATAAAGCATTTTTATACTGCTTTATCATCAGATGAATAAAGGGGTTCTCTCTGTCTTCCACCGCGTTTTCCATCGCGTTTCCCAGAAGAACCGTCAGATCCGTGATTGCAAACGGATAGTGCTCTTTCACACGGATGTATGTCTCCAGACTGATTCCCTGTTATACTGCATCCGTTTGTCTTCCTGAATCTTATCCGTCAGAGACTGGTACTGCATCTCTTCCGCCGCGAGCCGAAGGCTTACTTCTTCTTTCTTCTCTTCAATGGAGAGACAGCGGAAATAGATGTAGTACATCAGGAAATCCATAACCACCAGACATACGATCGCGACGCTGAGATAAAAATTTGTCAGCCAGTCACGGTGAATTTCCGAAACGATCATCTCTCCCTAGAGGACGCAGATATACAGAAGAAAGCTGCAGACCGAACAGGCGGAGATCAGCCGGATACTCTTTTTGCCCACCCACTGAAACCGCACTCTGCCGAAATACCTGAGAAACCGGTAGACCAGGGGGAAGGTGAGCAGAGTGCCCGCCAGATAGATCAGCACCGCAGTTTCCGAGTACGGGGTGAATCGATAGAAATGCCACGGCACACGGATAAACTTTGTTCCAATCTCCGCAGCGGAGTAAAGAAAAAGTGCATACTGCAGCACCATCATATAGGTCAGGAGCCGGAATCCGGCGCTTTTCCTGACAACCGAGAAATAAATCCCCGTAAAAAAAGCAGCAGGATACAGAAAATGAAATTCCCCGAAAGCATCAGGACATTTTCGTCCGCTTTTCCGTACCGGCTTCCCAGAAACCAGGCGGTTCCCAGGCTGACGGCCGCAGCGGACACCGGCATGACCGTAAAAAGAATCTTTTTTTCACCCGCAGATACTTCTGTTCGTAAGGGACAAAAAATAAGAAGAGTACCGGCACGATCTGCAGAACATATCCGGAAAACTCGATCAAAATGTAAAGCTGTCTCACATTCTCTTCCGGCATCCCGCTTCCCCTGACTCTTCTTTGAGTTTCATTTCAGACGCATGACGGAAGCAAACAGAAAATCATTGTATCTCTTCCTGCTCTCCCGCCGTGTTTTTCTGCTGAGCATAAAAGTCATCCCACAGATCTCACAGGAATCACTGTTCATTTTCTCTACTGCGTCCATATTTACCACAATCCCCCGGTTGATCCTGAGGAAACGATCTTCCAGCTTTTCCATAAAATTCTGAAGACTGTTCCTCACGGTAACCATTCCGCCGGACCGGAGATGAATTTCCAGATTGTTGTGGACGCTTTCGATATAGGTGATCATCGGAAAAGGGATTTCATCCCTGTTCCGGCTCTCCACCCGGACCACCGCATCGTTTCTCTCCCGTTCGGCATAACGGCGCCTGACCTCCCGCAGGTCTTCTATCCTGCATGGCTTTACCAGATAATGCAGCGCGTTGAGTTCAAAAAGTTCCGGCCCGAAATCTCTGCTTTCGCTGACAAACACCATGTAAATCTGCGGAAAATTTTCATAAATCCATTTTCCGGCATCAATCCCGTTCAGATGATCCATATAGATACAAGAAAGATCCGATCATACATCTGTCCCTTCCGGATCCTGTCGATCACTTCTCTGCCGTCGGCTGCCGTCTCCACCTCTGCCCCTGGCCAGATACTTTTAATGTTCTGCGCCAGGTTTTCTCTGTCGTTGCTCTTATCGTCACAGACCAGCATTCACATTCGCTTACATACCTCATACAGAAACGCTGTGCTGTAACATAAACAATTATATTCTCCCGGCACGTCATATGCACAGCCGTTTGTCCCGGATTTCAACCACTTATCCCGGATTTGATCTCTGTTTCCAGCCAGCTTCCGCCCGGAATTTCCGCCGGGCGCTGCTCCCGGATCTCCCGGGAACCGCCCCGGGATCGTTTTTCCGCACGGAAAAGCCGGACAGGATTTCCTATTGGCCGACAATCCTCTGGAGGATTTGTCATCCATATAGTCTACCCAATCCGGCATTACAAAAAACGTTACCAGAACCCTGTATTCTTAATTTTTATAGAAATTTCATCTTTTCCACCTGCTTCCCCGCAGATTACGTTTTGCAGCACTTCGTCCGAATGAACTGCTGCCCTGTTTTTCCGGCAATTACCGGATGATCTTATATTTTCTAAGAAGGCTGATCCTTCGCTGACTTATCCTAATACTTTCTCTGGCAAGGTTTCCACCGTTTTCCCTATTATGCTGAAGAAAGAATCCCCATCGCACAACCCAATAGACAGGAAGCAGCCATGGCTTTTCGACAAGTATGGGAAAACGTATTCGCATAAACTTAATACCCGGAAAGATCGCTTTAAAAACCGATTTTTTTTCATCATATGTTTTTTTCTGTTCCGTCGCAGCCATGATCATACTGCCCGCCGTTCTCTGAGCCTGCGTGAAATTTCCAAACATTCCGTTTTTCAGCAAGTCATCCAGAAGTTCCTCCGGACAGTTCAGGACACCGCCAACTTTCAGCTGAAATCCCAGCCATTGATTGCCTATAAAAAGAAGATCGTTAAAAAACATTCCTGCATTTGTTTCCCGGAGGCTTTTCTCAATATACTTCCAGTCTATCTCCTCTCCGTACGTCTGACAGAAAAGGCAGATATCCAGTTCCTGACGGATTCCGATCCCGCCCGCCACCCAATGTTTCAGTGCATGAAGAATCAGAAACAGGAAATGATCGGTCGGGTCCATCGTCCATACCTTAACATCCCCGATCTGCACCGAACTCTTTCTGCCGAAGATATCCCTGAAATACCGATTCATCTGTCGATGCATTTCCGATTGCGACCCCATCGGATTCGTATGTACTTCAATGTGCAGACCCGCTTCCGCACTGTTAAATGTAATCTCCTGCAGAACTTCCAGTTCCTGATCCGAAACATTCTCCATCTCCATCCGATAACCGCTGTCTTCCATCACTTTCCGCATCGCGGGAAAATCTTCCTGCCGGACCAGGATGTCCTCATCCCCCGAGGGCCTGTGATCCCGGAATTTTCCGTACAGTTCTCTGCAGATAATGCCTTTCATGATAACCAGCTGAAGGCCGGCCTTTTCAAACTTGCGGTACAGTTCCAGAAAAGCCTCTGTTCTCGCCGACTGTCCGGCCACAAGGCCTACCGTATCGGCGGCCGCCCGGGCATATTCTCCGGAAGTTGTGAACTCCCTGGTCTCACACAGCTTCTCACAGACGAGCGCCTGGAGGTTCTGCTCCGATGCAAGCTTCAGAATCTCTCCGTAATCCACCGGCTCCTCCAGCTGAACAGGCGTATTCTGAATCGCGCCTCTCAAAATTGCCAGAAAATTTTTCTACTGTCCTTTCATCATAACCTCCCTGATCTGTTTTTCTCCGCACACGGTACTTCATCCGAATCCAGGCCGACAGGCGGCCGGCCGTCACCCGTTCCTGCCGCAGCAGTTCTTATATTTTTTCCCGCTTCCACAGGGGCAGGGATCGTTCCTCCCTACAGTTTCCGCCACATCTCCTCCTCATCGGAAAGAATGCGCCTTACGGATCAATTTCCACTGCCAGATCCGGCCTCTTCGGTAAACCTCGGCCACCGTACCGGCAAGTTCTGTCCGCAGGGTTTCCACTGCCTTCAGCACCTGATGGATCTCATAATCCACAGCTTCCCCGCAGACTGCGGTCTCCCGGATCTGTGCTGCGGTTCTCTTCCATCGTTTCCCTGCTTTCACACAGAAACTCCTCCAGTTTCGCCAGTGTCTCCTCCTGAGAATTCTTCTTTCTCCAGAACATTTCTTTCTCCTCTGTATCTGTCTTTTTCTCCCGGCAATTCTGCCACTGGTACTTTTTTATTCTATCATGAGACGATCCATCCTTCAAGACAACAGCACATCCGGCCTGTGCTTTGCCCTGAGCCGGACGCGAAGACTGTCCGGCCAGGCGAATGGCCCGCAGTTGCTCTTGCGGAACAAAAAGCCGCATGGTAGAATAAAGACACAGCACGCTGTATCCGGAAACCTTCCGGATGCAGCCGTCAGAAAACATCCGATGAAACGAGGAACCAACAAAATGGATAAAAAATACCGCATCGCAGTCGCCGGAACCGGATATGTCGGCTTATCGCTGGCGACTCTCCTTTCTCAGCGCCACAAAGTCTGCGCAGTGGACCTTGTGCCCGAAAAAGTAGAACTGATCAACCGGAGAAAATCTCCGATCCAGGACGACTATATCGAAAAATACCTGGCGGAAAAAGATCTGGATCTGACCGCCACTCTGGACGCAGAGACGGCCTACCGTTCCGCAGATTTCGTGATCATAGCGACCCCGACGGACTACGATCCCCGCAGAAACTTTTTCGATACCTCGGCAGTGGAAGCCGTCATCCGCCTGGTGATGGAATACAATCCCAACGCGGTCATGATCATCAAATCAACGATCCCCGTAGGGTATACCCAGTCGATCCGGCAGAAAACAGGCAGCAGAAACATCCTTTTCAGCCCTGAATTTCTCCGGGAGAGCAAAGCCCTGTACGACAACCTGTATCCCAGCCGGATCATCGTGGGCACCGATCCGGCGGACGCCCGGCTGACAGAGGCCGCTCACACCTTCGCTTCTCTTCTCCAGGAGGGCGCGCTCAAAGAAAATGTCCCTACACTCTTTATGGGATTCACAGAGGCGGAAGCCGTCAAACTGTTCGCCAATACTTATCTGGCTCTGAGAGTCAGTTATTTTAATGAACTGGACACCTACGCGGAAATGAAGGGGCTGAACACAAAACAGATCATCGACGGCGTCTGCCTGGACCCGAGGATCGGATCCCACTATAACAATCCAAGCTTCGGATACGGCGGTTATTGTCTTCCGAAAGACACAAAACAGCTGCTGGCCAACTATAAGGACGTCCCGGAAAATCTGATCGAAGCGATCGTGCAGAGCAACCGGACACGGAAAGATTTTATCGCGGACCGTATTCTGCAGATGGCAGGATATTACGCTTACGGAGAAAGCAACGAGTTTGACCCCGCTCGGGAAAAGGCTGTCACCGTCGGCATTTACCGTCTGACCATGAAGAGCAACAGCGATAATTTCCGCCACAGCAGTATCCAGGGGATCATGAAACGAATCAAGGCAAACGGCGCCGCTGTGATTGTCTACGAACCGACACTGAAAGACGGAGAGACCTTCTTCGGGAGCAAAATCGTCAACGACCTGGAGGAATTCAAAAAGCGCAGCTGTGTGATCGTCGCCAACCGCTACAGTTCCGTTCTGGATGATGTAAAGGATAAGGTTTATACCAGAGATCTGTTCCGGAGAGACTGACAGACGATGATGTCCAAATCAGACCCTTTTACAAAGCCAAAGCAGTGCAGCATTTTATGAGAGGCCGGCTGCTTTGGCTTTTTTATGGGAAGTTCACAATTAACCGCGATGCCCCTGCATCTGTTCCAGGCTCCGCACACATTCCGTTTTTTCTGATCCCCGCCGCCATCCGAAAAAGTCCCTGCACGTCCTCCGGCTGCCGGAAATGACTGCCTGGATTCCGCAGCTCAGTTCATAGAGAATTGTCCCGTCTGATTCAACGGTTCCCCGGACAAGAAATTCCCCCGCACCCTCCGCAAAGGGAAAAAGCATCCGTCCGTCACTCTCCCCCGCGCCGTCTTCCACGCCTGCGTCCCCGTCCTCAGGAAGGCCTTCCAGAAACTCCCGGAATCTCAGATATTCCTGCCGTCTCTCCGCCCGGAGATCCTGCACGGGATTTTCCTTCTCTTCCAGCGCATTCTCTTTTGCCTGCGCCAGCTGCCGTTCCAGAGACACTTTCATTTCCAGACAAAAATGATAGGTCTCTGTCTGTTCCTCTGAACATTCTGAAATCGTCTGCTCCAGTTCTCTGAGCCGTTCTGTCAGGATCTGTATTCTCCGTCCGTTCTTTTCGTCTGTCAGAGTTCTGCCGCAGTTTTTCGTCCCGGCAGGCGGGCACACCCTGTCTGCTTCCCGTTCCAGCCAGGCGTCCCCGCCCTTTTGCCGCAGTTCCCGTTTCCAACGGTAAAACTGTTCCATCAGGCTCTGTTCCACCGCTACCTCCGCCAGCCGGACCGCATGACATTTTTCCTTCTCTTTTGCCTTTCGCTTAACCTCGTTGCGGCAGGCCCAGTATCCGACCTTTACCGTCCCGTTTTTCCGCCGGAAGCTTCTGGTCACATGGAGGTAAGGCGCTCCGCAGCTACCGCAGTACAACTTTCCGGTCAGCGCATAACCGGGCCGCAGAATCTTCCCCTCCTTCCTCCTCTCGGACCGCCGCTTTCTCTCCTGCTGCGCCTGTTCCCACAATTCACGGCTGACGATGGCCGGATGGTGATCGCGGACATAATAGCTTGGAAGCGCTCCCTTGTTTCTCACAGACTGGTGGTTCAGAAAATCCGGTGTATAATATTTCTGAAGCAGCACATCCCCCATATACTTCTCATTCTGCAGAATCGACGAGATCGTATTGACATTCCACACGTCGGAACCGCCGGAATGGGTGATCTTCATCCCGTCCAGTTTCTCCCGGATCGTCTCCACCGGAGCGCCCTGAACGTAGCTTTCATAAATAAAACGGACCGCCCTGGCCTGCTCCTGCTGGATCACCCACTCTCCGTTCTCTCCCTTTTCATATCCGTTCAGCTGTTTCAGATTCACCCGGGGAATCCCCTGTTCAAAGCGTTTCCGGATCGCCCATTTACAGTTTTCCGAATTGGAACGGCTCTCGTCCTGGGCAAGCGCCGCCAGCACCGTGAGAAGAAACTCGCTTTTGCTGTCCAAAGTATCGATATTCTCCTTCTCAAAATAGACTCCAACCGGAGGATTCTGTTCCTTCAGTTCCCGGACGACACGGATTGTATCCAGCGTGTTTCTTGCAAAACGGGAGATAGACTTCGTGAGAATATAATCAAATTTCCCTTCCAGCGCTTCCCGGATCATACGCTGAAACTCCACCCGGTTCTTCATGGACGTTCCCGTAATCCCCTCGTCGGCAAACACCCGGTACAGTTCCCATCCCGGATGCCGGAGAATATATTCCTTATAATACTCTACCTGCAGCCGGTACGATCCCAGCTGCGCCTCATTGTCTGTAGAAACACGCCCGTAAGCGGCGACCCGCAGCCGCTCTCCTTTTCCTGTCTTCCATCCTTCCGCATCGTCCGCACGATAACCGCCCAGCTGCTCTGTTCCCGTACCGGGAATCTTTATCACTTTCCGCATTTTTCTCCTCCGTCAAACATGAGATCAACGTTTCTTTTCACCTGTTTTTACTGAATATTTTCCAGCAATCCCTGTCCCAGCAATTCCATCTCCCGCTCCGCAAAAAAGCGTTCCGTATCCTTTCCGTCGAACCAGCGCACACGAATATGGTCCTGAGCGTACGGAATGATCCGCAGAACCCATCCGGACAGGTACTTCTGCACAGATTCCCGGACGAACCACTGCAGAAAACCGGTTCTCTTTGCCCCTTCTTTTTCCAGCTGTTCCATCCGGTCCAGGACTTCCATCCGCGTTTCCAGATCTTCCGAGATCGCTTTCCAGTCCCGGTCCAGCTGTTCCAGCTTTTTCAGGCTTTCTTCCGCTTCCGATGGATTTCCCATCTGGCTCCTGCACCAGTAGTACAGACGGTCTTCCTCATAATTCTCCCAAAACGCTTCTTTTCGATAGCAGGCAGCCAGACGGTGAAGCGCACGGGAGGGATCCTCTTTCTGCCTGCCGGCGAAAAAACGTTCATAAAACATCCACGCCACTGCCCGTTCCAGATAGGCTGTCCTGTACTTCGGCGCAGTGCAGCGGAACCGGTTGACCTGTCTGAGCCTGGAATAGCAGCACCACAGGACATTGTCCGGATTCCGGGAAGTGTTGGAACAGCGGTTATAATAGCACCCGCAGTGAGGACAGAGGATCCTGCGGGTAAACGGATATTTTCTCTGAATTTTCCCTGACGCACGGAGCAGCTTCCGTCCCTCAGCATGAGTTTCTTCTATTATAATGCTCTCTTCTATCCTCTGTCCTTCTGCTCTCTGTTCTTCTTTTGCTATTTCACCGCCGCCTGCTTTTGCCGTCTCCTCCGTCTCACACATCTCTGTCTTTACCATCCGCCCTATCATCTCTTTCGCCTTACTTTCCTTGCCTGCACGCAAAAACTGCTCCCTGGAAATGATCGCCGGGTGGTGCGCGGGAATATAATAACTCATCTTTTCTCCATGATTGCACCGGGAATGTTTCCAGGTTCCTTCCACGGTATAACTTTTCTGGCAGAGCGCGTCGCCCGTATACCGTTCGTTCGAGAGAACCGCGATGATATGATGCATCATCCACCCGGCCGTCTCTCTTCCCGCCGTCCCGTCCGTTTTCAGAGTTTCCCCCGACTGGTTCCTGTCCGCACTTCCATCCATTTCACATTTTCTTTTTTCCCGGATCTCCGAAAACTTCCTGCCGCCCGGTGGTTCCGGAACGTTTTCCTGATTGAGCATCCTTGCGATTTCCGTGCAGGACATTCCCTGTACGGCCCGCTGAAAAATCAGGCGGATCACCTGCGCTTCCTTCTCGCAGACCGCGATACGGACACCGCGCTCACCGTTTTCAGCCTGCACTTTTTCTGTCTTATATCCGTAAATCCTGTGAAAGCAGGCGTTTCCGCTCTCAAATTTTTTCCGGATACTCCACCGGAGATTTTCAGAAATGTTCCTGGCCTCCTGCTCCGCCGCTGCGCCCATAACGGAAATGACAAACTGGTCTTCTCCGCGCCCGGTATCCAGATTTTCATTTTCAAAATAGACCGAAACGTTCCTCTGCTTCAGAAACTGAAGTGTTTCCAGCAAATCCGCACTGTTCCGCGAAAAGCGGCTGACGGATTTGGTGATGATCCGGTTGATCTTTCCCTGCCGGCAATGAGCCATCATCCTTTCAAACCCGATCCGCGGCTCGCGCCCCGTCCCGGAAACGGCATAGTCGAGATAAATCCCCGCCTCCTGCCATTTCGGATTCTCATGGATCAGGCGGTGAAAGTGTGCCGTCTGGGTGAGAAAAGATTTCTGCTGGATCTCCTTGTCCGTGGAGACGCGAATGTACGCGGCCACTCGAATGGGCGCGGTTATTTTTTGTGAATTCATGGTTCGTTTTCCCTCCTGTTTTATTCCCGGAACGCTGCAGACGGCTCCGGGGCTGAATTCTCTGTGTGTGTTCTGTTTGTAAAAGCAGGAATATACGGCGGCAGGATGGGAGGCACGGCATATCCAGCTTTTTGGTTCGGTGTGATTATATGGGAAGTCCGGGAAGATGGCAAGATGGATGAAGTGTCTACTGTGGGGGCGGGAATGTGGGGGGAAGATGGTTTGTGGGGTGGGGGACATATTTTTATAGGTAGTTTGTGATATTGAGGTTATTTTATGCAGAATATTGGTAATTATCTATATAAGAACAATAAAAGACTAATTTTATAATGGCTAGCCTGAATTTTTAGTGGTGTAGGAAAATGGTATGATGACCGTTTTCTACATTGAAGATGGATAAATTAGGTGTTTTTGTGTAGAAGCAGTTGGATAGTGATTTCTTCATTATAAAGCAAAAGTTATTACATGAAGAATGATGTCCGCACGGCAGAAAGCCTAATAAAATAAGGACTTTCGAAAAATGCTCGTGTCATATTGGCAGGTTTGTTCAAATGATATTGGTTGCTTCGTGAGCGTCAGTTTTCGATTGCTATATATAAAGGATGTTTATCCAAATGGAATTATTGAAGCTGATTGAAGTCAATTAAGTATTCAACATTCGAGTTGTTTGTCCGAATGGAAATAATTGACGGGTGGATAACAAGAATATATGGATTTTATTAGTTTTTTATTGCGTTGATTGGATAGACTGGACATGAAAAATAGACAGAATAAATTATTTGGCAGAAAGAGCGCTGTGGAAATCATGAAGATGTTATGAATACTTGGATGATTATCCACAGTGATTTTGCTCATAGAAAGAATTAAGAAGCAAATAAAAAACAAAGGAGAACCACAAGATGGGTTATGTGGATTTGAAGAATAAAACTATTTTGGTTACTGGCGCTGCCGGTTTTATAGGATCTAACCTGGTAAAGCGACTTTATGAAGATGTGAAGGATGTGACAGTTATCGGCATCGATAACATGAATGACTATTACGATGTGCGTTTGAAGGAAACAAGGCTTTCTGAACTGTCAGCGCATCCTTCCTTTATTTTTGTTAAAGGCAGTATTGCGGATAAGAGTTTGGTTGAGAGTGTGTTCAAGCAGTATAGGCCACAGATTGTTGTAAATCTCGCTGCCCAGGCAGGTGTACGATATTCCATCATTAATCCGGATGCCTATATTGAATCGAATCTGATCGGTTTCTATAACGTCCTGGAAGCCTGCAGGCATTCCTATGATGAAGGACATACCCCGGTAGAGCATCTGGTCTATGCGTCCAGTTCATCTGTCTATGGTTCCAATAAAAAGGTACCGTATAGCACTGATGATAAGGTAGATAATCCTGTTTCCCTCTATGCAGCTACGAAGAAATCAAATGAACTGATGGCTCATGCTTATGCAAAGCTGTATAACATTCCGTCAACGGGACTTCGGTTCTTCACAGTCTATGGTCCAGCTGGCCGGCCTGACATGGCATACTTTGGATTTACCGATAAGTTGAGAGCAGGAAAAACAATCCAGATATTCAACTACGGCAATTGTAAGAGGGATTTTACATATATCGACGATATCGTGACCGGCGTGGAAAAGGTGATGGCCAAGGCTCCTGACAGAGTTATTGGCGAAGATGGATTACCGGTACCACCTTATGCTCTCTATAACATCGGAAATAACCATCCAGAAAACCTGCTGGTTTTCGTGCAGATACTGAGCGAGGAATTGGTAACGACAGGCGTGTTGCCAGAGAATTATGACTTTGACGCTCACAAGGAGTTGGTACCGATGCAGCCCGGAGATGTCCCTGTGACCTATGCGGATACATCAGCATTGGAACGGGACTTTGGCTTTAAACCAAGCACAGATTTAAGAACCGGACTGCGGAAATTTGCTGAATGGTACAAAGAATTCTATATGTAAGATCTGTGTTTAAACAGTAGAGATGTAGAGAAATAGGATCTGGGAGGAGAAAACGATTATGAGAGAGTTTAATGATTTGAAGATTGCGGTTGCCGGAACCGGATATGTGGGCCTTTCGATTGCCACACTGCTGTCACAGCATCATAAAGTGATGGCTGTGGACATTATCCCGGAGAAGGTTGAACTGATTAATAATAGGAAGTCCCCTATTCAGGATGATTATATTGAAAAATATCTTGCTGAGAAGGATCTTGATCTGGCAGCTACCTTGGACGCAAAAGAGGCTTATTCAGATGCAGATTTTGTGATTATTGCTGCACCAACTAATTATGACAGTAAGAAGAATTTTTTTGATACTTCTGCAGTTGAAAATGTGATTAGCCTAGTTATGGAGTATGCCCCTGACGCGATCATGGTTATCAAATCTACTATTCCAGTCGGATATACAAAAAGTATTCGTGAGAAAACCGGAAGCAAGAATATCATCTTTAGTCCGGAGTTTCTAAGAGAGTCAAAAGCATTGTATGACAATTTATACCCCAGCCGTATCATCGTAGGCACGGATATGGAAGATGAACGGTTGGTTGAGGCAGCTCATACACTCGCAAAACTTCTGCAGGAAGGTGCCATCAAAGAGAACATTGATACCCTGTTTATGGGCTTTACAGAGGCTGAGGCTGTGAAGTTGTTTGCCAATACCTACCTTGCTCTGCGGGTTGCTTATTTTAACGAGCTTGATACTTATGCAGAAATGAAGGGACTTAATACACAGCAGATCATCAAAGGGGTATGTCTGGATCCGCGTGTCGGGGATTTTTACAACAATCCCAGTTTTGGATATGGCGGTTACTGTCTGCCAAAGGATACCAAGCAGCTACTGGCAAATTATCAGGATGTTCCAGAAAACCTGATTGAAGCAATCGTGGAGAGCAACAGAACAAGGAAGGATTTTATTGCTGATCGTGTGTTGGAGATTGCTGGTGCTTATGGAGCAAATGATTCCTGGGATGAGAGCCGTGAGAAAGAAGTTGTCGTTGGCGTGTATCGACTGACTATGAAGAGCAACAGTGATAACTTCCGCCAAAGCAGTATCCAGGGCGTTATGAAACGTATTAAGGCAAAAGGAACTACGGTAATCATTTACGAACCAACTTTGAAAGATGGAGAGAAGTTCTTCGGCAGCGTTGTAGTAAATGATTTAGACAAGTTCAAAAAACAGAGTCAGGCCATCATTGCAAACCGCTATGATAAGTGCCTAGATGATGTGAAGGAAAAAGTTTATACTCGTGATATTTTCCAGCGTGACTAAAAGTAGCGAGGAGAAATATTCATGTTTGCTATTAAAAAGAAGAAAATCCTAGTACTTGGTAATAGTCACTTAGTTGTATTCAAGTTTAGGGGAGAATTGATAAGTACACTGGTTGAACAAGGATACGATGTCTGGGTGTGCTTCCCTAATGGACCTTTTGGGGAAGGAGAGCAAACAGCAAAGGTATATGGATGCCATTTTATTGAAAATAAAATGGAACGTCGAGGAACAAATCCAATTAAAGATTTGGGGCTTATAAAAGACTATTATAATATTATTAAGCAAGTTGCTCCGGATGTCGTTTTAGCATATACAGTTAAGCCAGACGTATATGGTGGAATAGTTTGCACAATAACAAAAACTCCTTTTATTCCCAATATTACAGGACTAGGAAAGGGATTAGACGAAAAAGGTATTGTACAAAAACTGACTATTGCGCTGTATAAGAAGGCGGTAAAAAAAGCGAAGTGTGTATTTTTTCAGAATGATAGCGATAGAACATTTTTTGATTCAAACTTCATTGTATACCCTAAAGGTGTTACTTTGCCAGGTTCGGGAGTGAACCTAAAAAAATTTGTTCCACTTCCGTATCCGGAAAAAGAAGAACCAATTAGATTCATTTACGTTGCCCGTGTAATGAAGGCAAAAGGTATAGAGCAGTTTTTTGAAGCCGCGCATGAAATTAAAAAGCATTATCCCGATGTCGAATTTCATATTTGTGGTTACTGTGAAGAAAATTATGAGGCTGCTATAAGAGAAAAAACATTGGCGGGAGAAGTTATATACCACGGTTTGGTAGATGATGTAACGAGTTACGAAGAAAAGTGCCATTGCGTGGTTCTTCCATCGTTTCATCCAGAGGGTATATCAAATGTGCTTTTGGAAGGCGCTGCATGTGCACGGCCCTTGATTACGACAGATCATGCAGGCTGTAAGGAGACTGTAACGGATGGTATTACGGGATACATCGTTCATCAGAGAGATAGCAACGATTTGATTGATAAAATGCTGCGTTTTATCAACCTTCCTTATGACGAGAAAGTACAGATGGGTCTTGCTGGAAGAAAGAAAGTAGAAGAAGAATTTGACAGAAAAATTGTTGTGGAAGCTTATATGAAGGAAATAAGAACAATAACGGGTAATTAAACTGGTGGAAGGAACACTGATAGATGATAAAAATTAAGGAAAAACAAAATTGTTGCGGTTGTACAGCCTGTGTTGCCATTTGCCCCAAGGAATGTATTTCAATGAGAAAAGATGCAGAGGGGTTCTTATATCCTGATGTTAATAGAAATAGCTGTATTGATTGTGGCGCATGTGAGAGAGTTTGCCCTATTCTTCATCTGAAAGCAGAACAAGAGTTCAAGCAAGAAGCTTATATTGTACAGAATAAAGATCAAAAAGTCTTGCGGGAAAGTACTTCTGGTGGTGCTTTTACTACGATTGCAAAATATATCCTGAAACACGATGGTGTGGTTTTTGGTGTGGAATTGAGCAATAGTCTTGTTGCACATCACGTTTATGTAGAAAATGAAGAGGAGCTTACTCGTTTTAGAAACAGCAAGTATGTCCAGAGTAATGTAGGAGGAACGTTTAGACAAGTTAAGTCCTTTTTAAATCAAGGTAGAAACGTATGCTTTAGTGGAACGCCTTGCCAGATAGAAGGACTGAAAAGTTATCTACGACATGAATACGATAATCTAGTTACTGTTGATGTTGTTTGCAGAGCCGTTCCTTCTCCTATGATATTTCAGAAATACTTGGAATATCAGGAAAAGGTGAATGAGGACTGCATTAAGTTTGTGCGTTTTCGCGATAAGCATTACGGATATAAATATTCAACGATGAATGTCATAACAGACAAAAATCGAGGAAATTATCATCAGGGCGTTGAATCTGATCCGTGGCTTCGTGCATTTTTTTCTAATATATGTGACCGTCCATCTTGCCATCACTGTCAATTTAGAAAGCAATATAGAGTCAGCGACTTTACAATATGGGACTGTTTTAATGTTGGACATTTCTCAAAAATGTTGGACAATGATAAAGGAGCAACAAGAGTTCTTGTCCATACAGAAAAAGGGCGAAAGATATTTAAAGAAATTGCGAGGGAATTCTATTATATTCAAGCCAATCCGATGAACATTGTTGCAGGCGCAAAAGAAATGAGAGAATCAGTTCTTCCAAACCCGCATCGTGAGGAGTTCTTTGCAGATGCAAATAAAATGGATGGCATACAACTTTTTCAAAAGTATTTTCCTAATACGATAAAAGTAAAAGCGGAGCATTGGTTTAGATTGACCTTCAATCGGCTTGGAATTTATGATAAAGTCAAAAAAATGTATATGCGACTAAAGCATAAATATTAAGCTGTATATGGTTGAAGTTATCATGGATTCCCTTTTTGTGCAGCATAGATATGAGGAAACGGCTGATGATCTAAATAATTCCGAAACAGTAAATACGTTTAAAGTGAAATAGGATATTCTTTCCATTTATTAAAAGACTTTCTTCCGAAAGGAAGATCGGTCTGCTTTAGTGGAACGCCGTGCCAGATTGAAGGACTATACAAGTTCTTGAAAAAAACATACGAGAAATTGGTTCTGATAGATGTTGTATGCCACGGTGTTCCTTCGCACTAATTTGGGATAAATATTTGGAATTTCAAAATGTTTCCAGCCATAAACTGGATAATACAAGAGTTAGAGATAAGTTTTACGGTTATAAATAATCAACCATGAGTATTATTCGTAAAGGAAAAGTAGGGTATCCTGTGGGATTGCAACTTAACCCAATGTTAAGATTTTTTCTCTGATATATGACTGACCAGCCTGCTTTAATTGTCAGTTTAAGAAGAGATACAGAGTTAGTGATATAACAATATAGGATTATTTCTCAGTATATAATTTTGATGAAAAAATGAATGATGATAAGGGAACGAGAAGGGTTCTTTGTCAAAGTGAAAAAGAAATTGAAATTATAGGAGAAGCGGCAGAGTATGCAGTATGTAAATGTAACGAAGTTCCAACAGCTAATCTTGTAAAGGGTGTTAGAAAAATGTTTGAGTCTATGAAGACAAATGAAAATTTTAAGATTTCTTTAATAGTGTAAACAACGGTGAGTCAGGGTTTTTTCACAAAAGTTAGTATCCGATTAACTGATAATCTGAAAAACCCTTTATTAATCGGCACTGGTAAAAAGAATTTACAGTGAATTACTAAGAATTGCGGAAGAATCCTGAAGGATCGGTATTTACAAATAGCGCTCAGCTAGTGGATGGAAAGGCACTGTTTGGTAAATATTATCAGATTACATCAACAGTGAAAGTTAAAACGCAGATTAAAAAACTCTTGCTGATAACAGGACTGTACCGCACCTCTAAAAAGATTCTGAATAAAATGAGAGGCAGATAAAATGGTAAAAAAAATAAAAAAGATTGCAATAGTATCGTGCTATTTCCAAAAGAACTACGGAAGTGTCCTTCAAGCGTTAGCAACACAAAAGATTATAGATGAATACGGCATTGAGAATGTGACAATCAGGTATGACGGACTGGAACCGCAAATAAAAAAGCAAAAATATAAGTATTATGCAAGACAACTTTTAAATCCAGAAATTGTTCTGGGAAAACTTGGATATATTAAAGCTAGGATTTTGAAAAAAATTGGCAAGTCAAAACTTAGCGAGAATATGCGTTTAAGAGATGACGCAATAAAAGCATTTGAGAGAAATTTTAGATTATCTCCTATAATAAATAGCTTTGAGGAATTAGCAAAATTTGTTTCGACTTATGATGCTGTGTTGGTTGGAAGTGATCAGTTGTGGCTGACGTCTAATCTGGATGCGGATTACTATACCTTAAATTGGGTTCCTGATGGAATCAAGCGAATTTCCTATGCAACAAGTTTTGGTGTATCTTCTATACCAAAGCGGTACTATTCTTTTGCATCAAACTTTTTGAAAAAGATTGACAGTCTATCTGTACGTGAGGAAACTGGAAAACAGATAGTGAAAGAGATATGTGGCCGAGATGCATCGGTTATATGCGATCCGACAATTATGTTTACAGGAGAACAATGGTTGCAAATTCAGAAGAAAGAACCACTATATAATAAAAAATATATCTTTTGCTACTTTTTGGGCGACAATCCGAATCAACGAGATTTTGTTAAGAGATTAAAAAGAGCAACGAGTTGTGATATTGTTGCAATATTACATTTAAATGTATATGTTCCAAGCGACGAAGATTATGCTGATTATACCCCGTATGCGGTTGATTCAGCGGATTTTATTAACTACATCCGAAATGCCGAGTATATATGTACGGATTCTTTTCATGCGACAGTTTTTTCAATCTTGAATAAGAAAAAATTCTTTACATTTAGGCGTTTTAAGGCTAATTATGTGTTACAAACGAATTCACGGCTTGATTCACTTCTTGAGGCAGTTGGACTTGAAAAACGTATTTTAAGTGGAGATGCAGATGTGCAGCAATGGGTAAATGCAGAGATTGATTATTCCCGTGTTGATGAAAAACTGCATGAAATGAGGGCAGCGAACCGTAAGTTCTTGGAAAATGCGTTAGGGATTGAGGTGCATAATTGATGAAAGTATTATATCTTGATACAGGATTTGATTCGTCGAGCGAATATTTTCGTGTTCAGAGAGAAAAAGTTGAAGGATGTACAAATCAATGCCTTTACAAAATTCAGAACAAAAGCATATTATCAAAAATAGTAATGGCATTGGGAATTTATATTTTTTCGCCACTGTTGTACCTTGTTTATGGGGAATGGAAAAATCAATTAGATCAATATGATATGTTTATTGTGGTTTCCCGAAAAGCGGCAAAGTACGCAGTGAAATACATTAAACAAAAGACTGAAAAAAGAGTTGTAGTGTGGTATTGGAATACGGTTACTGATAAGGAACTGTCACCAGATTACTGCAAAAGTGTTGGTTGTGAGCCGTGGTCTTTTGATCGCAATGATTGTCAAAAATATAATATGTACTTTGGTGATACTTATTATTTTCCACCTGAAGAATCCGAAAGTGATGAAAGAATTGATAATAGTATATTCTATGTAGGCATCAATCGTCCGGGGAGAAAAGAGCTTTTAAGTCGCTTAAGAGATTATCTTAAAGAAAATGATTTGAAATATCGCTTTAATCTGACTGCGATTCCAACCGAATCGGCTGCGGTCAAGGCTCAGTATTCTCCGAGAATGAAGTATGAAGAAATTATAGATGCAATCTATAAAAGTAAGGCTATTTTGGATTTGAATAGAGAAAATCAGTCAGGAATGACACTGCGTCCAATGGAAGCGCTGTTCTTTAAACGAAAATTAGTGACGAATAATGAAAGTATCATTCAATACTGTATTTACGACAAGGAAAATACATTTATTTTAAGAGACGGCGATTTTGACGGTTTAGCAAGTTTCCTGACTGAGCCATATATTGATAATCAAGTCAATGAAAATAAACGTAAAACATATAGTTTTGCTGAATGGTTGCGAAGAATTGAGACTAATCAAGAGGCTATGTGATTTTTGATAAATTGCGAAAGGAGATGGAAGAGTGAAAAGCATAAAATTGGGACGGGTTCGGTGCAATGTAGAACAAATTACAATGATTGTATGTACGATTGTAGTACTCTTGGCTCAGATTAGTGAAAAAAGCCACTCCAACGCAATTATGATGATCGGATATTTGATGGCATTGTTACTGGCCTTTATAAGCGACCAATCTATGCTAATGGCAATGAATTTGTTTTTTCTATCGGACAATAGCATTTTGGATGTTGGTGGAATATCAATCCAGCTTGTCATCATGTGTATATACTTGATTCGTTTTTCTATACTTAGAAGGAGAGCGATTTATGGAAGGACATTTTGGGCAGGAATATTAATTGCAGCATATTCGATTATTTATATAAAACTTGGTGTAGGGTATGTGTTGCAAGGAGTAAAACTTGCGATTATGATTGTTTTTATGACGGCGTATCTGTCTGAAAAAGGAGCAGTGACAAAAAACAATTACGAAAAACAGCTTTCGTTTGCAGTTATGGGCGTATTTTTGTCTGTTGTTGCTGCAATTTGTGTTAATCCTACAATGCTTCTTTCATCACGAATTGCATTGTCAGAGGATAGCAACTGGAATCTGCTTGGAATTTTATCGGCACTACTGTTTTCGCATAGCTTTATGATGCTCTTTGCTGAAAAAACACACGGAAAGAGATATATTTTATATTCGGCTCTTATGGCAGTATGCGCCTTGATTACTACATCCAGGACAGCACTTCTAGTCGTTGCAATAGGTGCAATATGGACATTACTGTTTGTCAACGAAAACGGAGCAGTGGCGCGAAAAGGAATTATTTTTTTTGTAATCATTTTGATTTTGGCTTTGATAGCAAATGGAACAATTCAAGTGAGTTTTGTTGATAAACTGGTGGATCGAATTATAAATCCTAGACGAGGTGATGTTTCAAACGGTAGATTTACATTGTGGGTGGGGTATATAAATTACCTAAAGCAGCATATAAATGTTCTTTGGTTCGGGTATGGAAAATCCCTTATTGAAGGTATAACTACATCAACAAGTAGTTTATCAAATGTAGCACACAATATATTTATTGAACAAATCACAATGTACGGAATCGTCGGTACTTGTATTGTAGGAAATCTATATTTGTCCTCAATTTTAAGAATTATCAGAATGTCAAGCGGTAGACGATTGACATTCAAAAAGAAATTTATTTTGAATATTCTGCTTGTTTTTGTGTCTGGAATGTTTTCTCATGTGATTACGTCAGTTTTGGTTACCACGGAGTTGTACTTGGGACTGATGCAGTACATAGCATTAAATATAAAGGAGAAAAAGACTGAATGAAATTATTGATGATTATGTCTGCTATTGATATAGGTGGGGCACAAAGATTTTGCTTAAATATATGTAAGTACTTTAATTCTATTGGATATGACTATCAAGTCCTTTTTTTGAGGAAAGGAAAGAGCGCAGACCTAAGGCAAGAATTTATTGACAATCATATTTGTTTTTTGGAATTTGATTGCAAATCGGTTATGAGGTCTATCCCTCAAATTGTACAATATGTGAATAAAGTAAAGCCAGATGTGATGCTTAGTACGGTTGGAAATGTTGACTTTGCAGTAGCAGTAGCTAAATTGTTTATTCCAAAGGTGAAATTCTATATTAGAAAAGCAAATGTAGTCTTTGATAATCAAAAAAGTGTCGCAAATATGGCAAAGTTAGGATTTGAAGCATTGATTTGCAACAAATTGATTGCCTTGACAAAAGATATGAAGCAGGACTACATGCAATATGGGTTTAAAGAGAAGAATATTGTTGTGATAAACAATATGATAGACTTGGAGTATATTAACCAGCGGATTAAAGAAGTTGTATCAGAACATGAGTGGTTTAACAAAACAACGTATCGTTTGATAGTTGCTAACGCTAGAATGGTTCCAGAAAAGCGATATGATGTATTAATTAAAGCTTTTGAGAGAGTAGAAAAGGCAATACCCGAAGCACGTTTGATGATTCTTGGAAATGGACCTTTAAGAGAGCAGATTGAGAAAATGGTCCCACAATCATTGAAAAATAAAATTTCCTTTACGGGTTTTCAAAATAATCCATATTATTATATGTATCATGCTAGTGTGTTTACGCTCACATCTGACTATGAGGGATTCCCTAATGTGGTAATTGAAGCATTGGCATGTGGACTTCCAGTAGTTACAACGAATTGTAAGACAGGTCCACGAGAAATTATTGAAAATGGTAAGGAAGGATACGTTGTTAAACGGGGCGATTATAATGCGGTGGCAGATGCGCTCATCGAAATTTTGTCCAACAAGGGAAAAAGAGTCTCCTTCTCTCAAAATGCAATTAAAAAAGCAAAACAGTATGATGTTGAAAAAATAGGAAAAGAGTACATAAGCATTTTAAACTAAAGTAAAATTGGGATAAAAAAGATGGAGAAAAAAGGCATTCTACAAAATCAATATATATATTCAGTTTTTACAAAGCTAATTATTGTTGGCATTGGATTTTTGAATTCAATGTTACTTGCACGATATTTAGGTCCGGAACTCAAAGGAATGGCAGCAACAACATTGAATTATGCGAACATCATTTCAATAATTATAACATTCGGATTACATGAAGCATATCCTTTTTTTAGAAAAAAGAAGGAGTCAAAAGACTTTTTATCTGAGTACATGACGATGGTTATAACAATATATATTGTGTACATTTTAATAACTTCGGGAATTCTCTTTTTTGTGAAACCACATGCAGAAGTTATCGCATGTGTAATCGTTACGATTCTAATGGGTTATTCTATGATAGTGAACTACGTTGCATTGGTAGAGTCACCTAACCATAGAAATACTGTTATGACATGGATATACGTTATAGATCTTTTTGTTCTCGCTTTATTGTATATGTTTGTTCCAGCATCGTATATGATTGCAGTGTTTTTGACGGCGTTTGTTTACTTAGCGCAAACGGTATATTACACCTTTGATTTAAAGTTCTCTTTTAATATGAAATTGTTAAGTTGGGCTGATTTTAAGGAATACGCGAAGTTTGGCTTCTTTCCGATGGTGGCATTACTTTTGACGACACTTAATTATAGAGTTGATGTTATTATGCTACGAGCAGCACCTCAAATATCCTATGCAGAGATTGGTGTTTATAGTGTTGGAGTTAGTTTGGCTGAAAAGGTATTTTTGATCCCTAATGCAGTGAAGGAAATATTATTATCAAAGCTTGCAAATGGAAAAAGTGGGGAAGAGGTTTGCAAAACAATTAGAATGTGTTGGCCAATTTGTTTGCTATCGACAGTTGGTATTTTGATATTAGGTAAACCGTTTATAAATTTGTTCTACGGTGGAGAGTATAGTGGAGCATATTGGACAACGATTATTTGCGTATTCGGAACGGTCTTTATGATTTTCTTTAAGATGATAAGCACTTATAATATTGTCATCGGCCATCAAAAGATAAATTTAATTCTGCTGACAGTTTCGGACACTGTAAATATTGGACTTAATGCACTGCTTATACCTTACTTTGGAACTAATGGAGCGGCATTTGCATCGGATGTGAGTTACTTTATTTGTGCAGTATTATTTGTTACTTATTTCTGTAAATCGCAGAAAACTAAATTACGCGATGTTGTGTTTTTGAAAAAAGATGATATAAAAGCACTGAAAAGAAAAAGGAGTAGTTGTAAATAACGGTGAGTTAGGGGTCTTCAGCAAAAGTTAGTATCCGATTAACCGATAATCTGGAAAACCCTTTATTTATCGGCATTGGTAAAAAGAATTTCCAGTGAATTACTAAGAATTGTGGAAGAACCCTGAAGGACCGGTATTTACAGCAGTAGGAAGATATGAAACTAATAAGAAAGATTATAAACAAAGGTTTGATGCTGTTACATAAAGGTGTTATTGTCGGAAATCAAACGGGCTTGAGGATTTGGAAAGGATTGGTTTGCGATAAAAAATCAAAAATACAAGTTGGAAACATTTCGGTAAGAGATAACTGCCATATAGAATCTAAAAACGGCGGAATAATCAAAATGGGAACCGGCGTAAATTTCAATTATAATTGCACAGTTGTCTCTCATGATATGATACAGATGGGAGACTATATTAGCATAGGCCCGAATGTTATGATATACGATCATGACCATGATTATAAAAATGAGAACTGGAGAAAAAAATTTATAACTGGAAAAGTGAGTATTGGAAATAATGTGTGGATAGGCGGAAATGTTATTATTTTAAAAGGAACTACGATTGGCAATAACTGCGTTATCGCGGCTGGAACAATTTTGGCAAATAAAACGATTCCAGATAATTCCATTGTATATGGAAAAACAAGTCTTGTTATAAAAGAAATTCAGAAAAACTGATGGTTTGTCAAGTTTTTTGTGTAAGTTTTTCAGAAAAAATATTGGGGAGGGGAATCTCTCCGTTTGTATAATTGGCCGCTTTAAAGCTACATCTTATTAAAGTCTCGACCTAACACTGTAATGTACCCATAACGTAAGTAGGTACGGATAATTACCTACTTACTTTTATTATGCTATAAACAATTGTCGCATAAACGGTAGAAAAGTAACCGCCAAATAATACCGCGGTAAAATTTAAAATTACCCCAGCCCTT
>ERZ1643246.1582-NODE-1582-length-24395-cov-4.591085_pt1 | contig 24395 bp, 22 predicted proteins | sample MGYA00579265_ERZ1643246 | MGnify/ENA primary metagenome ERZ1643246 (study PRJEB29033, sample SAMEA4952261) | chicken gut metagenome | biome: Broiler Chicken; feature: Gastrointestinal Tract; material: Caecum | place: Ireland | collected 2018 | study: Broiler...
TTCTGTCTATAGGCTAATATGGTAAATTCCTGCCTCTGCGAAAGAAATTGGAATATCTGCAGAATATATTTGTCATAGTTATAGGTATGTTATTAATTTTTTACATTTCTCCTCTTTTGCCAAAGAAACACGTTAATCTGAACACCCTTTCGAACCATTTTATTATTGTTTATATTCCATTCCTATCTTGTATATTTTAGCAAAGAATATTTTAGATTTCAATATACATCTGACCGTCATTTATCTCTATCTTTTTTCTTCCACCCCGGCAGCTTCTGATACCGCTTTCCCAGCCAGTATCCCGCGTACTTGCAGGCGCTCTGCCAGAACAGCGGAAACAGGAGCCATGGCTTGTGCTGCCTGCATACGAAGGCTGCGGTCTGCTTTACAAGCCGAAGCCCCTCTCCCTCCGACGGATAATCCGCAAAAACTTCCGGATGATCTGCCTGGGAAACAGCCAGGGCAAAATTTCTGCGGAACTGCTGTCCGCCCGTGTAATTGTGAGAATGGATCACCCTTGCTTCCGCCGCATAGGCCACCGCGTAGCCTGCCCGGATCACCTTTGAGGCGTAGATCATATCCTCGTTAAAATTTACCTGCTGAGGAAATCCTCCCAGTTCCAGGTACATCTGCCGGTCATAAGCCGCACAGACATCCGAACAGAAAAAGGTCTTGATCCCCAGGCTTTCCAGGTCTTCCTTTGTCTTAACCCTGCCCTTTTCCGGATAATTGAAGCTCCTGGTATATCTTTCCAGAAGCGAACAGTCCTTTCTCGGCAGCTGCCTGGCGTACGCTGCCTTCACCCGGGGATTTTCAAACGCTCTCACGAGATTCCCGATCAGCTCTGTATCCGCCGGAAGCGCATCCTGCGTCATAAAGACCAGAAGGTCCGCCGCCGACATGCCGGCCATCCAGGCCCGTGTCCCGCCATGATTAAATTCCGCCTCTCCGATATGCATGACACGGCAGCCGGGGTACGCCTTCTCGTAAGAAGCATCCCAGTACTGGCGGCCGGTGTTGACGATCAGCACCTGGCGGATCCCATAACGCTGATGAGCCAGGCGCCGGAGCAGTTCCTGAAACTCCGGGCCTGGCTTGTAGGTTGGTATTAAAACATCCACACTGTACATGGCTTTCCTGTCCTGTCTTTTTAATAGTAGGCTTCCTCGTCATCATACGGATCGCCATAATATCCGCTGTCATCATATCCATACGGATCATCATAATCGTATGAATCATAATCATCGGAATCGTCCGACCCGTCAAAGCCCTGCGCCTGTGCCTCCTCCAGGGTCAGGCCTTCTTCCAGTTTTCCATAGTCTGTGGGATCCGGCATATTGTACTCGGTAAATCCGGTCTGTTCTTCCAGATAATCGCTGTAGGCCACCACCGTATCAGAGGGCGTATACGCCTCTCCCGGGAACAGCAGCTCGTGAAGTTCAATTACATTCTGCTTCAGGGTGTGCGGCACCACGCAGTCCTCTCCCGTTACCGGCTCCACAATTTCCGTCCCGCTTTCGTAGCGGGTGGGGAATCCCTCCTCCGTGGTGATCGTATAACTCAGCAGCGGCTGGATCATCGAAAGGATCTTCGTATTGGAGAGATTTGTCTCCACCATCGGGAACACAGCGTTCATAATGGCGTCCAAAGTTCCCAGATCCGCAGATTTGGCCTTCTCAAAAATCTTGTTGATTACGTTTCTCTGGCGGGCGGTCCGGCGGAAATCATCCCCCATTGTCTGCCGGATTCTGGAGTAGGCCACTGCCTTGGCTCCGTCCAGATGGAAGGTCTGGACGATCGCGCCGTCGAAAACCGACTGGTCCGGCATCTCGATGGGATCATAATCCACTCCGCAGACCTTTGAGGTCTCAATCAGATGGTTGTTCAGATGTGTAACCTCTTCTCTGGTCAGCTCTACATCGATGCCTCCCAGAGCATCCACCACCTTCGCCACGGCTGTAAAATCCACTGTCACATACTCTGTAATATCGAGATCCAGATTCAGGTTCAGCATGGTCAGCATCTGCTCCGCGCCCCCCTGATTGTAGGCCGCGTTGCATTTTGTAAAGTAATAATCGTCATAGGGACCGTTGATATTCAGGTACGTATCCCTGTAAATAGATACCAGCTTGATGGTTTTCTCGTTATGGTTGACGCAGGCGAGAATCAGCGTATCACTGTTCTGCGCCTCATTTCCCTCCCGGTAGTCGATACCCACCAGGGCAAACAGTTCGACCCCGGACAGATCGGAGGAGGAATCCGCCCCCGACTTGTCATCGTCCTCCGAGGAAGCATTGACTTCCTTCGAAGTAAAAAGTCTGTCCTGATCCAGATCTCTCCTGTTGAGAAGATTAAATTTCTGTGTAACCCAGATGCAGGCCAGAAGCACCACCGTCAGCAGTGCCAGGATCACCATCTCAACTGCAAATAAAGCTTTTCTGTTTTTTTTCTTTTTTCTGCCAGACCTAGCCATGTCTTTCCCCTTTTTCTCTAGTACGCATTTTTGTTTACAAATCCCTTAAACACCGTCAGGAACAGGATCTTCACATCCAGTCCCAGTGTCCAGTTCTCAATGTAATACAGATCGCAGTCTATCCGTTTCCGAATGGATGTATCCCCCCGATATCCATTCACCTGCGCCCATCCCGTCATTCCGGGGCGGACCTGATGTTTCACCATATACCGCGGAATCTCCTCACGGAACTTTTCCACAAAAAACGGGCGCTCAGGCCTTGGCCCCACCAGGCTCATGTCCCCCTTCAGGACATTGAACAGCTGCGGCAGCTCGTCCATACTGGTCTTCCGCATGAATTTTCCAAAGGATGTCACCCGCGGATCGTCCTTCACTGTCCAGGCTTTTTTCTCCTTCTCCGGCGCCTGTACCTCCATCGAGCGGAATTTGTACATTTCAAAACTCCGGTTATGCAGTCCCACTCTCGTCTGCTTATAGATCAGCGGGCCCGGAGAGGTGAGCTTGATCCCGATCACCGCGGCCAGCATCACCGGCGAAAACAGCGCGATACAGAGCAGGGAACCGATAACATCCATGATCCGCTTGGTCATGGCGTTAAACGTATTGCTCAGCGGAACGTAGCGGATATTGATCACCGGCAGCCCCATCAGATCCTCCGTATAGGGCTTGGTCGGAATAATATTGTGATAATCCGGAATAAACTTTGTGTGAACGCCTGATTTCTCGCACAGGGCGACAATCTCCTCCAGCCGGTAATATTCGTTCAGACCCAGGGTGATGGAGATCTCATCCAGCTTGTTTTCCGGAAGGATGACCATCAGATTTCCGATTCTTCCCAGGACTTTGATCCCACGGTAAGTGGTTCCGGCAGTCACATGATCGTCCAGAATCCCTCTGACCGTATATCCCCACTCCGGATGAGCCAGTATCCGGTCGATATACTCCTCTGCCGCCCGGCTGTAGCCCACCAGCAGGATATGTTTCTGATTATAACCTTTTCTGCGGATATTTCGGAGCACATACCGGATCAGATTCCGCAGAATGATCTCCAGGATCACATTGATCGCAAAAAAGATCACCAGCATACTTCTGGAAACGTGCTGCTGGCGGATCATATAAAGACCCAGAATCACCACCAGGAGACCGATGGTATTGGCCCGGAAAATATTGGCCGCCTCCAGCCGCCGTCCCTGCACCCTCTTTGGCGTGTAGAGATTGCACGCATAATAGAGCACCAGATAAATGGGTATGATCAGCACCAAACACAGCGCATAGTATGCAAACGGAAGGGTCAGAACCGAATGACCGAACAGGGTCGTACGGAATTTCAGGACCCAGGCAAACAGATAGGAAATGATAATGACCAGGGCGTCCACGACCACGTGCATCCGGTTAAAGTACTTCTGATTATCTTTAATCACGGTAAATCACCTGTTTATACCTTTCCCAATTTAACATCATACTATAACTTTCCGGAAAGCGCAACAAAATAATTACAAATTTGTTACAGAAAATGGCAGAGACGCCGGCAGATTCCGCCGGATTTTACAGCCGGCGGAACAGATTTGCCCACAGTTCCAGTTGGATCTTCAGATAATTTTTCAGATGTCGGAAACAAAACTTGACTTTTTTCTTTCTGTTTTCCGGTTTCCGGCAGAGGGCCAGACCGTTTTTTATGCCCGCCGCGTACTCCCGTCCGTATCCTTTGGCCGCAAAAAACAGGAGCTTCACGCCAAAACCCAGGAGCAGGAACGGAAGATTCAGGATTTCCTGAAGGAGCGGCATATTTTTATAGATCAGATATACATTGTTTCTAGAAGAATACCGGACCTTAAACAGATTGTAGCGGGAACCGCTTGTGCCGCTCCCCACATGATAGACCTTTGCCTCCGGCAGGTACCAGTTTTCGTACCCGGAAATTCTGGCCCGGTATCCGATATCCAGATCCTCCAGATACGCAAAATGCTCCTCGTCAAAAAGGCCGGTCTCCCGCAGCAAGGCCGTCCGGTAAATCGCCGCGCCGGCACAGACGGCAAAGACCCGGCAGGGTTTTTCAAATTTTTGCGGATTTTTCCCTTTTCCCCTGGAAAATGCCCATCCGAGCGCGCTGTAACAGTCCCCGGCGGTGTCCAGCTTTTCATGGTCCTGCGCCTGGATCATCATGGCCCCGCCGGAAAATGCTTCCGGCCTGCGGCGGATCCCCTGCCACAGCTTTTCTACAAAATCCGGAAAGACCTCCGTATCATTATTCAGCAGAATCACATATTCTGCCTCCGCACGGCGGATCCCCTCGTTGACGGCTCTGCAGAAGCCGAAATTTTCCGGCAGCTCGATCAGCTCTGTCTCTGGATAGCGCTCTCTTACAAACGCGGCGCTTCCGTCCTCAGAACCGTTGTCCACCAGAATGATCTGGAAATCCCGGAAGGTCTGCGCGCGCAGCGCTCCCAGACATTTTTCCAGATACTGTATTCCGTTATAATTGGGTATGACTACCGCAATTTCCCGCATGGTACTCTCCTCACCTGGCCCGCAGCGAATAATTCCATTTGCTGAGGGTCAGATTTTTATTATAGCAGGGATCTCCGGCCTTCAAAAGGTCGATCCACCGGCTCCTCATAAACTCGATTTCCTCCTGGAAGCGGCGGATCTTTTCCGGACTGTCCTCGGCCCCCCGCGATTTTGACTCATCGTGATACAGCTCCACCCTGGGATTGTAGACCACCAGGTATCCGGCCCTGCCTGCCCTCAGGCAAAAATCTACATCATTGAAGGCGACGGTCAGCTTTTCCTCAAAGCCTCCCAGCTCTTCGTATACGCGTTTTTTGACCATCATGCAGGCAGCGGTCACCGCGCTGTAATCCATCTGGATCGAGGCCTTATGCAGGTAGCCGCTGCGGCTCCTGGGCAGATTTAAAAAGGCATGCCCGGCAATGCCGCCGATCCCGATGATAATTCCCGCATGCTGCACTGTATTATCCGGATAGTAAAGCTTGGCCCCTGTGATCCCCACCTCCGGCCTCTGGCAGTTGCCCAGCATTCCCTCGATCCATCCCGGCGTGATCACCCGGGTATCATTATTCAGCAGCAGCAGATACCCGCCCCTGGCTTCTCTGGCCGCGAAATTATTAATTGCCGAGTAGTTAAAGGGATGCTTCCACGTCAGTATCCGGATATTTTTTTCTTTTTCCAGCTCACGGTAGAAGGCAAACGTCTCCTCTTCCCGGCTGTTGTTTTCGATAATCAGTATCTCGTAATTCTGGTAAGTGGACCGCTCGCGGATTGAACGCAGGCAGCTTTCCAGCGCTTCCTTCTGATCGCAGTTTGGGATCAGAATACTGACCAGAGGGTTCCCCTGAACCGGATACTCCACATGATAAAATCCGAAATCCTCTGTCTGCGTTACCGTCCCCGGAGTCCCTGTCCGCGCAAGGTTTCCCTCGATCGCCCGCCGGCCGGCTTCGTAGGCATACTGTTTGCTGGCCGGATTGTCGGCCGTGGAAGCTCTATGCGTTCTCCAGTGATAAAGGATCCGGGGCACGTGTACAATCTTTTCGGCCAGCTCCGTACAGCGGAACACAAAATCGTAATCCTGCGCGCCGTCAAACTCTCTGCGGAAGCCTCCCGCTTTTTCGATCAGTTCCCTTTTCACCACCAGAAAATGACAGATATAATTATTGGACCGCAGCAGGTCCAGATTAAAATCCGGTTTCAGATGCGGCTGGTAGTGCTCTTCCGCGTTCTCCGTCACCTTGTCCTCGTCTGTGTAGATGACATCCGCGCCCTCCGCGATCCTGCAGGCGGCTTCATACAGCGCGTCCGAGGCCAGCAGATCATCGTGATCCAAAAGGCCCACATAGCTTCCCCGCGCCATCCGAAAGGCCGCGTTGGTGTTTTCTGCAATGCCGGCGTTCTCCTTCAGATCCAGGCAGCGGATCCGGGGATCCTTCCGGCTGTACTCCTCCAGCACTCTTTGCATGGCGCCATCCTCCGGGCTGGCATTGGCCAGACACAATTCCCAGTAGGGATACGTCTGTTCCCGCAGAGAGTCCAGCATCTCTCTTAAAAATCTTTCCGGTGTCCGGTAGGCCGGAACCGCAATGCTGATCGTCACCGGATCCTTCCATTTCTTTCTTCTCTGCTTTTCCAGCGTCTCCGCAGATGCCCTGTGCTCCTCATACCAGGGACCGTACGGCACTTCCTCCGGCTCCATGCGCTCCCGGAGCCGGATCAGGAAGCCCTTGAATCCATAGTGTTTCAGATATCGAAATCCTTTTCGGATCGTATAGGGCCTTAATTTCTTTAAAAACCGCAGCAGCGTACTTCCTGCCATATGCTATTACTCCTTTGGTCCGTCAAACCCGAAAAATTCCCGGATACAGTCCACAACGTAGTCCGCTTCTTCCAGACTCAGGGCATAATACATCGGCAGCCGCAGCAGCCGCTCGCTCTCTCTCGTGGTCCAGCGGTCGGTTCCATGAAAACGGCCGAATTTTCTGCCCGCTCTGGCCGTGTGAAGCGGTATGTAATGGAAGACGCTGCTGACCCCTTTTTCCCGCAAAAACCGGATCAGACGCGAACGGGTATCCAGGTCTTTTACCTTGATATAATACATATGGGCATTATGCTGCGCATACTCCGGCACCACGGGCTGATCCAGCAGCCCTGCCTCAGAGAGCGGCCTTAATCTTCTGTGATACAGGTTCCAGACCGCCATCCTTCTGGCATCGATCTCCCCGCAGGCCTCCAGCTGCGCGTAGAGATACGCCGCGTTCAGGTCGCTGGGCAGGTAGGAAGACCCGTAGCCCACCCAGGTGTACTTGTCGATCTGCCCCCGGAAAAATTTGCTTCTGTCCGTGCCCTTTTCCCGCAGGATCTCGGCCCGCTCCAGATACTCATCCTTCTGGAACAGGATCGCTCCCCCCTCGCCCATACTGTAATTTTTTGTTTCGTGAAAGCTGAAGCATCCGAAATCTCCCAGCGTCCCCAGCGCTTTTCCTTTATAATAAGCATGGACTCCCTGGGCTGCGTCCTCAACCACCTTCAGATGATAGTTCTCTGCCAGATCCAGAATGGTATCCATCTCACAGGCCACTCCCGCGTAATGGACCGGCACGATCGCTCTGGTCTTATCGGTGATGGCGTCCTCGATCAGCGTTTCATCTATATTCATGGTATCCGGACGAATGTCCACAAAGACAATCCTGGCTCCGCGCAGTACAAAAGCATCTGCGGTGGACACAAAGGTGTAGGAAGGCATAATTACCTCGTCCCCCGGCCGGATATCCGACAGATAGGCCGCCATTTCCAGCGCATGCGTGCAGGAAGTCGTGAGGAGCGCATACTTTGTGTGCAGCACACCGCGGATCCACTCCGTACACTTTTTGGTGAACATGCCGTCCCCGCAGATTTTCCCGCTCTCCACAGCTTCTCTGATGTATTCCAGTTCCTTCCCTACATAAGGGGGTCTGTTAAAATCAATCATTCTTATCCTCTCCCGTACAGTTTACGGCAGCGTATAGATAACCACTCCCGCAATAATGATCAGGTTGCCGATGATCCTGCCTCTGCTCGCTTTCTCCTTCAGCACGAGAACAGAAAGCAGCATGACAAATACATAGGTAAATGTATCGATCACGGAGCCATATTTCATATCCACCTGCGTATAGGCGTATGTATTGGCCAGAAGCACCGCCCCGAAAATGAAATACGCAGTAATGACCCTCCAGTTAAGATATTCCCTCAGGCCGCTGGAATACGTCTTTCCCGCGCTCTGCTTCAGCAGCACCTGAGAAATCGCGGAAAAAAAGGTCCCGATAAACATAATCATCATAAACAGATCATTCATATCTCTGCACCACCATCACTCCCAAAAATACGATGCAAATGCCAATGATATTGTTCACACTGAGATTTTCGTGAAAAATGACCACCGCCCAGATCTGCGACCAGATGAGATACACGCTCCGGTTGGCGTAGGCCACCATCAGATCAAATTTTTTAATGGTCTTCTGCCAGGCAATGGCATACACGAAACAGTTTGCCAGCATCAGAAACAAAAACAGGTACAGTTTCCATCCGGATAGTCCATGCCTGCTAAACTCCGTGGAGGCAAGCTTGGAAAAAATACTGGTAAAGGAGAACAGCAGGATATTCAGATGCAGAAGGATATATTTTTTGGCTTTTTTCATCTCTGTCCCTTCCTGTCCGTTTAAACTCCGATGATTATATCACTTTTCCCGAAAGATCACAATTCCTTTTCGATTTTCAGTGCTCCGGAAAGCGTATCGTAATATTTCCGGAACAGCTCCTCGTCCTCTGTCTGCATAATCAGATGACCGATGCGGTCCGTGCCGTTGCGGGCAGCCGGAAGCAGATCCCCCGGCCGGTAATCCAGCTGCCAGGAAATCCCCGGTTTCTCCAGCCCGGACAGTGCCGCCCGATTCACCGCCTTCAGACGGCCTCCGCTTTCAGAAAACAGCAGACGGGCCATACAGGGAACACGGTCCCTGACTGGGAACTGTACGTTTTCCCCGAGCGCTGCCCGGATCATTTTCTCATAATAGGAAAATCCACAGTAAACAGACAAAAGTTCCGGAATGCAGGTGGCGCCGCTGCGCCCGCCGATCTCGATCATCCAGACCTTCTCCCCTTTGACGAACACATCCGCATTAAAAGGACAGTTGTCCAGTCCTGCCGCTTTGACCGCGCCGGTGATCTGACGGCATATTTCCGCGGACAGCTTGTCTCCGCAGCTGAAGGGGAACCGGTGGCCGGCCGGAATGGAAACGGCCCCGGCCCGATACATGTCCTTATCATGTGGCACCAGCAGCACTGGTTTCCCCTCCTGGACAAACCCGTCCACACCGATCTCGTGGGCCTGCAGATATTCCTCCACCAGCACGTACTCCTTGTCGCTGACGCTCCTGGCCGCCGCATACGCTTCCCGCAGCTCCCCGGGATTTTCCGCTCTCTGAATGCCCCGGCTTCCCGACTTGTCCACCGCTTTTACACAGACCGGATATCCGATTTCCTCCGCCGCATTTTGTGCCTCTTCCTCAGAAAAGGCTGTGCGGAAATCTGCCGTAGCTACTCCTCCGGCCGCAAACGCCTGTTTCATCCGCCGTTTATCTGTGACTGTCCGGGCCGCCTGCCGGGAAATACCGGGCAGACCCAGTTTTTCGCATACATATCCGATCGCCGCCACCGCCACATCGGTCCCGGCGGTACAGATTCCGTCAATGTTTTCCTCCCTGGCCGCTTTCAGGATTCCCTCCAGATCGCGGGTATCCAGATAGCGGACCTGATCCGCAAAAGCAAATCCCGGATAATTACCCGGGATACTGACCACGATCGTATACAGCCCCATTTCCCGGGCTTTTTTTATCAGGGGCACCTGGTAAATCCCGGCGCCCAAAATCATCAGTTTTTTCATGGATCCTTCCTCCTGGAGCCGGCAGCCTCTGCTTCCGTTTTCTCTTTCTGATCAATATTTATCGTTTCGCGGATGATATACTGCGGCGTATGGTTGATCGTGAGAAGAATTTTTCCCAGATATTCGCCGATAATCCCCAAGACCAGCAGGACAATCCCGAAAAAGATCAGGATCGTACAGATCAGGGACGGCCAGCCCATGGGCATGGCCGGATCGAAAATCAGTTTCCGCAGGATCGTGACCACTGCCAGAACAAACCCCACACAGGCGGAAATTCCTCCGCAAATAGCGGAGATGCGAAGCGGGATCACCGAATAATTCCAATATGCCATCCAGAGCTTCACCAGCTTTTTCAGCGTATAATTGGAGGTCCCGAATTCCCTTTTGTGATGTTCGACCACCACATTTCCGATATTATGGGTGACCCGGTAAAAAATCCCGTCTATATAGGGGCTGTATCCCGGATATTTGATGACCTCCTCCGCCACCGCCCTGGTGATAATCCAGAAATTGCTGGAATGGATCTCCTTTGGACGTCCCAGAAGCAGCCTGGAAGATACCTCATTCAGTTTGCTGGACAGATTCTTGGCGGCGGAATTTTTTCGTTTCTGGTATACGCCGTACACCAGATCATAGCCTTCTTCTATCTTGAGCAGAAGTTTGGAAATCTGGGAGGGATGTGTCTGCAGATCATCGTCCATGCCCAGCACCAGATCTCCGCTGACGTAGTGCAGCGCGGCCATCAGCGCATTGTGCTGGCCAAAATTCCGCATGAGATTGACTCCCTTGACATTTTGATATTTTTGGCAGAGACCGCGGATCTTCTCAAAGGTCCCGTCCCGGGAATGATCGTTCACCAGCACGAACTCGCACGTATAGCCCGGAATCTTCTGAAATTCTGCCATGACCATTTCCACAACTTCTTCGATGGATTTTTCCGAATTATAACATGGGATTACTACAGAAACGAACATCATCTACTCCTCTGTCTTTAAAATCCCGCTGCTGACTGCATCGTAAAACAGCGGTGTGCCTCCTGTATGCAGAAACAAAAGATTTCTGCCGCAGATGTTTTTTTCTTTGAGATATGCGCACATACCGAGAAAGGCCTTTCCCGTATAGGTTGGATCCAGCGGAACTCCGGTCCGGAGAAATACTCTTCGGATACAGTCCAGAATTTCTCCGTCATAACAGCCGTAGCCGCCCTTCCGGTACCCGTCCTCCAGAATCACCTCCCCGGCCGCGCCATCCGGAAGTTCCATGTCTCTCCGCCGGAAATAATCTTCGATCCCGTCCAAAAGGATCTCCGTCCCCCGCTCCCGGTCTCTCGATATGGAAATCCCCACAATGCGGGCAGGATCCTTTTCCTGAAGATGACCGCACACCAGGCCGCTCTGGGTAGCCCCGGTCCCGGACGGCAGGAACAGAAGGTCAAAGGTCACGCCCAGTTCCCGCCCCTGCTCCAGGATTTCCCGGTAAACAGGCGCATATGCGCCGGCCGCAACACCTTCGTTTCCCCGCCCCAGACTGTTTCCGTAAATATAATAGGGGCGCAGTCCCTGCCCCCTCAAAGTTTCCGTCACACGCTCCACCGCCTGCCGGATCTCTGTTTTCCGGCAGGGAACCAGCACCGCTCCGGATAATTTCATAATCCAGCTGTTGGCCGTCCCGCCGGCTTCTTCTCTCTCTCCCCCTGTACAGATAATGTAACAGGGAATCTTTTTCTGAAAACATTTGTTGGCCAGCACTCTGCACAGATTTGAGCGGACATCTCCATATCCGATCATGGCATTGCAGCCCCTTTTCTCCATGTCCTGAAAAAAGGCCTCCGCGATCCGCACTTTGTTGCCTCCCAGAGAATCCGGGAGCAGATCATCCCGCTTTATAAAAATCCGGTTTCTCTGGTCATCCTGAAACAGCTCGTACAATGGTGTCCTCATCGTTTATCTTCTCCTGCGTCTGCGTCTTCGCCTGCGTTTTCGGGATGCTCCTTTTGCTATCATCACCAGACAGACCACGATCAGTCCGGCGAACACAGCAGCGATCACCCGCAGAACCTGGCTGATCCCCGCGGCTGAAGCTTCTCTGCCTTCCTGTTCTGCAGATATGGCCGCCGGACTGTCCGAGCGGTCCCCGTTTCCATCGGACGCTGCCACCGTCGGCGCGGATGTCGGCACAGGCGTCTCAGTCGGCTTCAGCAGCTCTGCGTGATCGTAAACATAGTCAAAAAGCGCTCTCGTATCGGTCCACTCCGCGGTTCCATCGCTTTTCATTACCACAGCCACCAGCTGCAGACCGTCCTTCTGCGCAAAGGTAATCAGCGTATTGTGGGCCTCGTCTGTATTTCCGGTTTTGCCTCCCAGACAGTACGGATACGTGTATTCTCCTCCATCCAGGATCATGACATGGTGATTCTGGAACGTTCGGGTGTTGGGATTCATATTTGTTGGCGGCAGTTCATACGTCTTCGTGGCAATGATTTTCCGAAATTCGTCGTACTGAAACGCCGCCTGACCGATCAGGGCCATATCATGGGCGGAAGTATAATGATCAGCTGCATGCAGTCCGCTGGCATTGCTGAAATGCGTGTTGGTACATCCGAGCTCCTGCGCCCGCTGATTCATCATCTCGGCAAAGCCGCTCTCCGATCCTGCAATGTACTCTCCGATCTGTGTGGCCACTTCATTGGCAGATTTCAGCATCATCACGTACAGGCACTGCTCCATGGTGAGCGTCTCTCCCACCTGCATGCCGGCATTGCTGCTCCCGGAGTAGACATCCCTCACTCCCAGCTCCGTAAACGTCACCTGCTCATCCAGAGAAGCATGCTCCAGGGCCAGAAGCGCCGTCATCACCTTGGTAATGCTGGCCGGATACATCTGTTTATCCATATCCTTATTGTACAGGATCTCGCCCGTAGACAGATCCATGACCACTCCCGTCTCGCTGGCGATCTCCGGCGGTTCCGGCCAGCCCTCCGGCACTTCCGCCGCCCGGACCGGCCATGCCGGCAGCGCGCAGACGCACAGAAGGAGACTGAATACAGCAGCCAGCGCCCGGATCCCTCTCCGTTTTTTCCTTGGTTTCACGTTTCTGTGCCTCCTTACAGCGCCTCTGTTCCCTGGATCTCCTTCAGATACCGGCCCAGGGCGTCCTGCCAGGAAGGAAGACGGTGAAATCCCATCTCCGTGAGTTTCTCCTTGCTCATCCGGCTGTTAAAAGGCCTTTTTGCCTTGGCCGCAAATTGTTCGGAGCTCACCGGTGTCACCTGCACATCCAGACCGGCCTGGCGGAAAATCTCTTTTGCGAATTCATACCAGCTGCAGAGCCCTTCGTTGGTCGCGTGATAAAATCCGTACTTGTCCGTCTCGATCATATCCACCAGCAGCACCGCCAGGTCATAGGTGTAGGTGGGAGAACCGACCTGGTCATCTACTACGCTGACAGCTCCTCTCTCCCGTCCCAGTCTCAGCATGGTTTTAATAAAATTCTTTCCGTTTACGCCAAATACCCAGGCGATCCGCACGATAAAGAACTTTTTCACGTGGCTGGTGACAGCCACCTCGCCCTCATATTTGCTCAGCCCGTACATATTCAGCGGATGTTGCTCGTCATCCGGTTCCCAGGGGCGGGTTCCCTGACCGTCAAAGACGTAGTCCGTGCTGATATACATCATCTTAAGATTCAGCTTCTCGCAGACCCTCGCGATATTCTCTGTTCCGGTTCCATTTACCCTCCGGCAAAGATCCGCGTGATCCTCCGCCGCGTCCACCGCCGTATACGCCGCGCAGTGGATCACCGCCTCCACATCCGCCGCTGTGATCACCGACTCGCAGGCCTTTTCGTCTGTGATATCCATTTCCTCAATGTCTACGCCGATTCCCGTATGGCCGCGCTTGGCCAGCTCGTTCATCACATCATGGCCCAGCTGGCCCTTGACTCCGGTAACTAAAACTCTCATGTTCGTTCCTCATGATTTTTCTCTTCCAGGAACAGCTTCCTGGTCACAAAATTATATACCATGACGAGCGCAGTCGCTATGACCTTGGCCGCCACGTAATAAATATGCAGTCCGTCTACCGTCCCCCACATGATCAGCTGGTTCAGCAAAAGTCCCAGAGCGCTTAAAACCACAAAGATCAGGAACTCCCGGACCCGGCTGGTATTCTTTTTCCCGTGAAAGACGTATTTCATGCTCAGAATATAATTGGCAATCACCGAAACCGTAAAGGAGGCCGCATTGGCCGCCAGATAGTGGACTCCCAGCAGCTCCTTCAAAAAAGTCAGAACCCCGAAATCGATGACCGTACAGATGACTCCCACGATCCCGAAACGCCAGATCTGACCGATCAGCTTTTTCATCAGCTTTCCTCCCCTTCACCCAGGCCCTGCTCGATCGCCTCTGATACGCCGCGGAGAGCTTCCTCTTCGTCTTCCCCTTCACAGATGATCTCGATCTCATCTCCGCATTTTACGCAGGCTCCCAGAACGCTCAGTACGCTTTTGGCATTGGCTGTCCCGCCCCGGTAGCGGAACTCTACCCGGCACTGATACTGTATGGCCGTCTTGCACAGATTCCCTGCCGGACGCAGATGCAGTCCGGTGGGATTCTTCACCGTCACTTTCCTGCTGACCATGCTGTTTCTCCCCTTTCTTTTGTGCAGTCCGCTTTTTTCCTGCCGGAATTTTTCTTATTTTTCCCGCAGCTGTACATTGATCGTCGCTGTCTCCACCAGCTCATATCCGTCCGGCAGAGAAATGTTGACCGGAAGCGTGTAGTCGCCCTCCGTCTTTCCCGTCAGATCGATAGATGCGCCGATTTCCGAAGCCTTAAGTTCCTCCAGATCCTGTTCTGTTCCCTGTACGCGCACGGCCAGTTCCGCGCTGCTGTAGGAAACTGTCAGATCCGGATCCAGACCGTTTGTTGTGATCTGGTCCACATCAAGATCGAATTCCTGGCTTCCCAGCGGAAGCACGGCAACCCGCACCGTAACGGTCTCGCTCGCGTTGGACGCCAGCATAAGATCCTCCGGCAGCAGGTCACTGATCTGGATCTCCGTAAATTCCTGGTCCCGGCTGATTCCCTTCACGGAGATCAGCTCTCCCGGGATCGTAATCACATTTCCCTCCTGCTTCAGCTGTTCCAGAGCTCTGTCCGTCCCAGCCACTGTGATCTCCTCCGGCGTAGTAGTGATGCCGGAGATCTGATATCCGTCCGCAGGCTCCCCCTGCGTCTCCACCCGGAACCGGATGCCGGACCGCTTTTTCCAGAGCTCCACCTGTACTTCTATATCGGGTACTCCGCTTCCGTCGAAGCTTAAATCATCCTCCAGGGTGGTCTCCGACAATTCATTGTCCGCTGTATCGTAAATTTTCAATTCCGCCGTTACCGCTCCGCTTTCCGTCATGCCGTTCACATTGATTTCCGCAACCACGCTCTCGATGGTGCTGATGATCGACTTGGGTCCGCTGATAACGACTGTATCCATGCTGGAGCGCATGCTGCCGATCTCATAATTCTTATCCGGCCTCGTTCCTCCTGTATCTACAGAAATAGCAAACTCCTGGCTGGCAATGTCTTCAATCGTGATCGGAATCGTTTCCCTGGGAAGCGTGATATCTTCCCGTGAAATCCCCGGACAGCTCACAGCCAGAGGAACATAGACGTAGGGGGTGGACTCCATATCCACGATCTGGGTAAGATCCGCCGTCACGGTAATATCAGAAGCGGTCAGACCGTTGACCACCGAGCGGTTTCCCTCGACGATCACGCTGATCGACTTATACTGGTCGTCAATATGGTAGACCCGTTTCCCGTTCGCCACGTAGGAGGCGTTCCTCACCTGGACTTCCACGCCGGAAATCGAGCGCTGTACAATGGGATCGTTGTAATCCACCACCACGTACCAGATCACCACGGCGATGATCACAGAAATAATCTTCAATGCCAGATTTTCCGTCAGCTTAGCGAGCAGATTTTTTTTCATTTCTTCTCCGCTCCTTTCTCTTCAGCCTGGAACTGTCTGTTTTTACAATCTTCTGTACCTGATACAGCTGTTCCCGCAGTTCGCTGACAGAAACGCCTGTGTGCAGTTCCCCGTCCATGGCATAGGATACATTTCCCGTCTCCTCGGAGACAATAATGGTCAGCGAATCGCTGATCTCGCTGATCCCGACGCCGGCCCGGTGCCGCGTTCCGAGGTCTTTATTCAGATTCAGGTTGTCTGTCAGCGGCAGGTAGCAGGTGGCCGCCACCACGCGGTCGCCGCGCACGATCACCGCTCCGTCATGAAGCGGCGTGTTGTGTTCAAAAATATTGATCAGAAGCTGAGAAGTCAGGACAGCATCCACCGGGATCCCCGTCTTTTCATATTCTTCCAGCTTCACGTCTCTCTCCACCACAATCAGGGCGCCGGTTTTCACCTCGCCCATACTGAAGCTGGCTCTCACCAGCTCGCTCACCGTCTTGTCGCTGAAACGGTCGTTGTTGTCCGAACTGCTTCCCCACATCACCAGATTGGTGATGGGATTTTTATGCCCCATCTGTTCCAGCACCCGCCGCAGCTCCGGCTGGAAAATGATGATCACCGCTGTAATGGCCACCATGCTCAGGTTTCCGAAAATCCAGATGATAACATCCATATTCAGCAGATTGGCGATCACCACAAAGATTACAATCAGAAGGATCCCCTTCAGAAGCATATAGGCTCTGGTGTTTTTCAGCCAGAGGATAAAATGATACACGAAATACGCAATCAAAAGCACCTGAATGATGTCTATAATCTCTATCTGTTTCGGCGGTTCCAGCCAGGTCAGCACATGTATCCTGAACCAGTTGGCGACTGCATCCATGTTATCACTCCCTTTCCCCGGGTCTGTTCTGCCGCTGGCAGCTTCTTACAGATCCTTTAACGTCTCCTCCAGCTTCCCGCCGTAATCCACGCCGTCGAAACCATCTGCCGTTCCTCCGGCAGTTTCCGCGGATTCCACAGGCGCGCCGCCGTCATCCTCCGGCAGCCGGCTGCCCCGGAAACCGCCATTTCTGAAGCGCGTGTCCGCGAAAGCTCCTCTTTTGGGCACTGCCCTGACAAAATAATAATACTCATCATCCTCAAACTTCAGCCTCTGGCTGCCCGCATAATCCGGCTGATACACAAAAACGGACAGCAGCCAGACGATCGCTCCGGCCCCTATGGCTCCGAACAGGATCACCGGCACAGGGGCGAAACTTCCCACAAACACCCCTCCTCCCAGAAGGATGATCAGATACGCCCCGCATCCGATCCCCAGGGAGACAGTCTCCGCATAGTCGATATCCAGCTTTCTCACAGAGCTCACGATCAGAGCCGCTGCCGCGCTGGCCAGCACCAGGACCCACAGCTGCCCGTCCCGGAAAAGCCCGCCTCCCAGTTTTTCGATAATCGCCAGGGCGCCTCCCTCTCCGCTCTCATACAGAGGCGCCACGTCTGTCCGCACCACATCCAGGAACTGCCAGGACACCACTCCCAGCGCAGCCGAAAGCGCCGAGACAGGCCCGCGCAGCATTCCCAGAGCCAGCGGCACCGTCCCCGGTATATGAAGGAAAAAGGCCGCCGGCGTCAGGACCAGAGCCAGCGCGTCCCCCGGCACAAACCGGAAATACAAAAACGCCATCAGAAGGAACAGGATCACCGCGCAGGCTCCCACCTCCAGACCCAGGCCGAAGCAATGCGCCGTACAGAGCAGGAAGCTCAGCACAACGATCCCGTTTAACGGAAGCACCGCTGAAATCAGTGCCAGAACGAGCACCACAAAAATATTATCCAGCTGCCTCATATAGCCCAGCAGATGGTTGATTCCCGCATAGACAGCCAGCGCCAGCAGAAATTTCAGAGCCGGCAGTATATAAATATCATACTGTGCGTAGAAATGTTCCAGTTTTTTCCGGAATTCATCAATCCTCGTCATCCTGTAATCCTCCTGCCAGAAGCTGTTCGTCTTTATAGAGTCTGTTCAACACTCTGAGCTTTCTGTAGTACTCTTTTACCCGCCTCAGGGCCCTGCCGTAGCGGAGCCTGGAAAGCGTGTAGACCAGTATGGAATAAAAGGCGAGCACAAAAAGATACCCTACCAGAACTGCTGCCAGGACAGGCACAAAATTCATTTCACTCAGCAGCGCCAGACACTGCCGGAGATTGCAGAGCACAAAACCGGCCAGGAGCAGCAGATAAGCAGCCGTCATCAGAAAAAAGTTCTTAATCAGCGCAAACGCCGCGTAATCCTTTTCCGTATACCGGATAATCTTAAGATCCCGGCTGCCGATTCCCTGTTCATATTTTGCCAGCTGAAACATCAGCCGGATCCTCTCTTCATCCAACATATCAGCACCTCGTCAAGTGTTCCCATTATACCATACTTCTTTTGGTATGCAAAGGCATTTATCAAAATCCCTGATCTGCTCCCGGCGTGACGCAGACACACACGGAGAATACCCGTCCGGTCCCGTTGGCCTTTAAAATCTTCGCCGCCGCATCCACCGTACTGCCCGTGGTATAGATATCGTCCACGATCAGCACGCTTTTCCAGGCCCGGATCTCAGGGCCTGCCGCAAAAGCGAGCTCCAGATTTTTTCTCCTCTCCCGCCTGTCCAAAAGCTTCTGCGCCTCCGTATTTTTCCGGCGCACCACCGCCCGGGCGGACACAGGAATCCCAAGCTCCCGGCCGAGATTTCCGGCCAGCACCTCCGCCTGGTTATAGCCCCGCTTCAGCAGGCGTTCCCGGTGGATAGGCACAGGGATCAGCACTTCCGGTTTCCATTTGCGGATTTTTTCTCCAAAGCAGCGCAGAATCGCAGCGCTGTAAAAACGGGCGTACTCCTGTCTGCCGCTGTACTTAAATCTCAGCACCGACTGCCGGTAGATCCCCTCATAGGGAAACGGCGACAGGTTCCGTTCAAACCAATGCTTCTGCCGCAGGCAGTCCCCGCAGTATTCCCGCTCCTCCCAGTCCAGCGGCTTTCCGCAGCGGAAGCATCGGGGCCCCCGCAAAAATTCCAGTTTTTCCGCGCAGTCTCCGCAGAGCAGCCGCTCCCCTCCTCCCAGGATCCCGTCACAGAGGGGGCATCTTCTGGGATATAAAAGCTCCGTCATCTTCAGAAAAAATCTTTTCAAAGAGCTCCTTTCTCCCCAATCTCTCTTCTTTCCTTCTGCTGCAGGCGGCAGCTGCCCGCCTCCCGGATGCGCTCGGCCAGGGTCGTATACCGGTTTTCCTCCATCTGGTTTTCGATCATCGCCTGAAACGTCTCCGGACTCCCGGTGAGCACCACGCATTTTCTGGCCCGTGTCACCGCTGTATACAGGAGGTTCCTTGTCATCAGCATCCTGGGGCCTCCGAGGAGCGGAATGACCACCGCCGGATACTCGCTGCCCTGGGCCTTATGTATGGTAGTGGCATAGGCCAGCTCCAGCTCGTCCAGCTGCTTAAAGCTGTACTCTACATAGCGGTTTTCGTCATAGACCACCGTCAGCAGCTCCGCATACGTATTGATGGAATCAATGACGCCCAGATCCCCGTTAAAAACACCCATTCCCTTCTGGACCGCTATCCCGTACTGTCCGCGGATCTCCCACTCCAGCTGATAGTTGTTTTTGATCTGCATGACCTTGTCCCCTTCCCGGAACACGCCGCCTCCTGCCTCTTTCTCTGCCTTGTCCGGCGATGCCGGATTCAGATATTTCTGCAGCAGTTCGTTCAGCCGCTCCACGCCCAGCGGGCCCTTCCGCATGGGCGTCAGCACCTGGATCTCCTCCGGCTTTGCCTGCACATATCCGGGAAGCTTTCTGGAAATCAGAGTAATGATCACCTTCTGGATCACCTGCACATCGCTTCTTTTCAGGAAAAAGAAATCCCGGCTCTGGTTGTCCAGCCGGACACTCTCTCCCTTCTGGATCCTGTGGGCATTCACAACAATATCACTCTCCTGCGCCTGGCGGAAGATCGTTACCAGTTCCACCACCGGAAATGCGCCCGACTGGATCATATCCTTCAGGACGCTCCCCGGCCCCACGCTGGGAAGCTGATGCATGTCGCCCACCAGTATCAGCCTGGTGCCCGGAACCACCGCCGAAAGCAGGGCGTGCATCAGATGGATATCCACCATGGACATCTCGTCCACGATAATTACATCCGTCTCCAGTGGATTTTCCGCGTTTCTCTCAAAGTGGACATTGGCGGAGGATTCTTCTACCACTCCCGATAGCTCCAGAAGCCTGTGGATCGTGGAAGCGTCATGACCGGTGGCCTCCGTCATCCGCTTGGCCGCGCGTCCGGTGGGCGCTGCCAGAGAAATCTCCAGACCCTCCCCCTCAAAATAGCGGATCATGGTATTGATCGTGGTGGTTTTCCCCGTGCCCGGACCGCCGGTGAGGATCATCAGCCCGTTTTCGGCGGCCTTCACCACCGCCTGTCTCTGTCCCTCGTCCAGAGTAATCCCGCTCTGCTTTTCAATCTGCGCGATTCTGCGCCGGATGGCTTTCTCCTCCCCGGTGCACACAATATTCAGCTCCTGCAGCATGCGGGCCGTATTCAGTTCCAAATAATACGCTTGGCTGGTGTAAACTTTGACAGATGGATCCTCCCCCGGCCGCTTCTCTTCCTTCAGCACGATCTTGCGGTCTATGGCCAGATCCATCAGATATTTGTCCAGTGTTTCCAGTTCGATTCCCAGCAGTTCCCCGGTCCGGAACAGGAGCTCCTGCTTTGGGAGATAGAGATGTCCCTGGGCGGCAGCCTGGCCAAGTACGTAGCAGAGGCCGCTTTTCACCCGATATTCCGAATCTACGCGGATTCCGATCTTCTCCGCGATTTCATCCGCAATGCGGAATCCCACGCCCTGGATATCATCTGCCAGCTTGTAGGGATTTTCCTTCAGGACTCTGTACAGGCTGTCCTGATACTGGTTGTAAATTTTAATGCCCAGCGAGAGAGAAATCCCATATTGGGAAAGAAAGATCATGGCATTCTGCATCTGAGATTTCTCCACCATCTGCTCTCCGATTTCCCGGGCCTTGCTCTCGCTGATGCCCTTCACCTCGGCCAGCCGTTCCGGCTCCTCCTCCAGGATCCGCAGCGTATCGTCCCCAAACTTCCGCACGATCCGCGCAGCCAGAGCCTTTCCGACACCCCGGATAGCTCCGCTCCCCAGATACCGCTCCAGCGCCATGCCTCCCTGGGGAATCTTGACTCTTCCCCCGGAAGCCCGGAATTGTTTCCCATAGGTGGGATGCACCGTATATTCTCCCTCCGCCTCCAGATATTCCCCCTCGTGGACAGACTGAAAAGTTCCCACACAGGTCACTTCCCCGCTGTCCACAGTCAGGTTCATCACGGTATAGCCGTTCTCCTCATTTCTATATACAATGTGTTCCACATATCCTTCGATTTTATCCTGCATGTCTTCTCTTATCTGTTTTCAAATTTGTTCATGATCTCCACATACTGGCCGGTTCCCAGGGCCACCACTGCCACCGGGTTTTCCGCCGTCATCGTGTTGATCCCTGTCTTCTCCCCGATGACCTCCTCAAGGCCCTTCAGAAGAGCGCCGCCTCCCGTCAGCACAATGCCCCGCTCCGACACATCCGCGGCCAGCTCCGGCGGCGTCTTTTCCAGAACACTGTGCACAGCCTCCACGATCTGCCCCACAGACTCCGCCAGGGCCTCCCTGGTCTCCTCCGAGGAAAGCACAACGGATTTTGGAAGTCCGGTCACCACATTGCGGCCTTTGATCTCCATCGTGGCGTTTTCGCGGCTTTGCCCGGCTGTTCCGATCTGGATCTTGACTCCCTCGGCCGTCTGTTCTCCGATGAACAGGCCGTGGTTCTTTCTCACATAGCGGATAATCGCCTCATTAAAATTGTCTCCGGCCACCCGGATGGAGGTGGATACCACAATGCCGCCCAGGGAGATCACGGCAATATCCGTGGTTCCCCCTCCGATGTCCACGATCATATTTCCGCAGGGTCTCGTAATATCGATCCCCGCGCCGATGGCCGCGGCGATGGGTTCCTCGATGATCGTCACCTCTCTGGCCCCGGCCTGATAGGTGGCGTCCTCCACAGCCCTGCGCTCCACATCCGTCACACCGCTGGGTACGCAGATCACGATCCGCGGTTTGCGGAATCCCCGGCGTCCCATCGCCTTCTGAATAAAATAATGGAGCATTTTTTCCGTAATCATATAGTCTGAAATCACGCCCTGCCGCAGGGGGCGGATCGCCATGATATTTCCCGGCGTCCTTCCGATCATCTGGCGTGCCTCTTCTCCGATCGCCTTTACCTTGTCTGCATCCTTATCGTACGCCACGACGGACGGTTCCTTCAGAACGATCCCCTTTCCCTTTACGTAAACCAGGATGCTGGATGTTCCCAGATCGATTCCTATATCTGTCACTGCTGCCATAATAATCCCCTTTCTACCTGGTTTTTCTGTCAAACGGGAGCCTGCTCCCGGTATCCTCTAATTATACTCAAATCCCCCGGCAATGAAAAGCACTTTTTACAGATATTTTCTGACATATTTCCCGGTGTAGGATACCGGATTTTCTGCCACTTCCTCCGGAGTTCCGCTGGCAATGACCGTACCTCCCTTATCTCCTCCTTCCGGGCCGATATCAATGATATAATCCGCGGTTTTGATCACATCCAGGTTGTGTTCGATCACGATCACCGTATTGCCGCTTTCGGTCAGCCGCTTCAGGATATCGATGAGCTTGTGCACGTCCGCGAAATGAAGCCCTGTCGTGGGTTCATCCAGAATGTAGATCGTCCGCCCGGTACTGCGTCTTGAAAGTTCTGTGGCCAGCTTGATCCGCTGGGCTTCCCCTCCGGAAAGCGTTGTGGACGGCTGTCCCAGACGGAGATACGACAGTCCCACATCGTACAGCGTCTCGATCTTTCTGCGGATGGACGGGACATGGTCAAAAAACTCCAGCGCCTCCTCCACTGTCATGTCCAGCACGTCATAGATGCTTTTTCCCTTGTATTTTACCTCCAACGTCTCCCGGTTATACCGTTTTCCGTGGCATACCTCACAGGGAACATAGACATCCGGAAGAAAATGCATCTCGATCTTGATAATTCCGTCGCCGCTGCAGGCCTCGCAGCGGCCGCCCTTGACATTAAAGCTGAAACGGCCCTTTTTGTACCCCCTCGCCTTGGCGTCGGAGGTGGAGGCAAACAGATCCCGGATCATATCAAAAACACCGGTATAAGTGGCGGGATTCGACCTGGGCGTCCGCCCGATGGGCGACTGGTCGATATTGATCACCTTGTCCAGCTGTTCGATCCCACGGATGCCCTTATGTTTTCCGGGAATGGTCCTGGCCCGGTTCAGATCCCTGGCCAGCCGCTTATACAGGATCTCGTTGACCAGGGAACTTTTCCCTGATCCCGACACGCCGGTCACACAGGTCATCACCCCCAGCGGAAATTTCACGTCGATATTTTTCAGATTGTTTTCCGCGGCCCCAAGCACCGTGATCCAGCCCGCGGGCTTTTTCCTGCTCTCCGGAACCGGGATCTTCAGCCGCCCGCTCAGGTAGGCGCCGGTAATGGAGCGCTCATTTTTCATCAGCTCCTCCGCCGTGCCGATGGCGACCAGTTCGCCTCCGTGCTGGCCCGCTCCCGGACCGATATCCACCACGCAGTCCGCGGCGCGCATGGTATCCTCATCATGCTCCACAACGATCAGGCTGTTGCCCAGATCTCTGAGTTTTTTCAGCGTGGCCAGCAGCTTGTCATTGTCTCTCTGATGCAGTCCGATGCTGGGTTCATCCAGGATATAGGCGACTCCCACCAGTCCGGAACCGATCTGGGTAGCCAGCCGGATCCTCTGGGCCTCCCCTCCGGAAAGGGTGCCCGTGGCTCTGGACAGGCTCAGATAATTCAGTCCCACGTCCATCAGAAAGCGGAGTCTTGCCCGGATTTCTTTCAGAATCTGCCGGCCGATCAGCTCCTGGTGCTCGGTCAGCGTCAGATGCTCCATGAATTCTGTCAGCTGGTCCACGGGCATGCTCGTCAATTCAAAAATATTTTTCCCTCCCACGGTTACCGCCAGCGAGGTGGCTTTCAGCCTCTGCCCATGGCAGACCGGGCAGGGCGTAAAGCGCATAAACGTTTCATACTCCTGTTTGGTCGCGTCCGATCCCGTCTCCCGGTAGCGTCTCTCCACATTTTTGATAAGGCCCTCAAAAGCCACATCGTAAACGCCCTCGCCTCTCTGTCCCCGGTAATATACCTTCACGCTGCGGCCGCCGGTTCCGTAGATCAGGATATCATGGATTTTCTTTGGATAGTCCTGAAAGGGCGTATCCAGGGAAAACCCGTACTCAGCCGCCAGGGCATCCAGCACCGCCCGGGTATAGCTTCCCTTATCCGTGCAGGACTGCCATCCGAGAACCACGATCGCTCCCTGGCTGATGGACAGGCTCGGATCCGGGATCATCAGTTCCTCGGC
>ERZ1643246.1583-NODE-1583-length-24388-cov-36.117043_pt1 | contig 24388 bp, 29 predicted proteins | sample MGYA00579265_ERZ1643246 | MGnify/ENA primary metagenome ERZ1643246 (study PRJEB29033, sample SAMEA4952261) | chicken gut metagenome | biome: Broiler Chicken; feature: Gastrointestinal Tract; material: Caecum | place: Ireland | collected 2018 | study: Broiler...
ATCACCGCTCTATCGGACATCGCAGACTCCTTAAAAGCGCCCCGCCCCACCTATCACCTGAAGGCGGAAGTCCCGGAAAATTTTCTGTCCGAGCTGTACCTTGGGAACTATGTCCCCTTTGACCTGCCGGCAACCGATCTGGAAAAGGAACTGACCCCAGAGATCATTGCTGTTCAGGACCGGCTGCGCAAGACCGTGTCTGAGGATGCCTGGGCTTTGATCGAGCAATACGGCGGGCTGTTGGCCGCGAGCCGTACTGCTGGTCAGGAACAGGCATTTGCCGCCGGGTTCCGATCCGCCATGACGATGCTGGCCGCCGGCCTTACACAGCCGATGACGGCGGAAAAGGAGTGACCGGCGGTGGACGACCCACGAGCAAAACAGCAGATCAACTCGATCCTACAGCTGGACCTCGATACCATCACGTTTTCAGACATCCACTGGCGGTATGGTACCTTCCAACCCTATTCCACTGGCTCCGGGCGGGATAAAAAATATTTCTCCCGCTCCGGCGTCGCCACACCCATAGGCGACATCCAGGAGGATCTGTGGTATCAGGTGGCCGAGCATATCGCCAAGCGGGAAGGCGAGGAATGGCTGGTGGACGCGCTGACCCAGTGGGACAAAGAACACAATTACATGAAAGAAAGTCCATCTGAACTTCGTAAAGACGCCCTGCAGTCCTACTCCCACAGCCTCTATGACAATCCCCGATGGGTCGATTTCATCCCCTTCAACCGGCAATTCCGCCCGGAAGTGCTGGAGACCGCCCGGATCGTCACTATCATCACCGACTGCTGCAAGGTCCCGGGAGAGGTGACCCAGGATCAGATCGACGGGGCGCAGAAGGGCGAAGTATGTTGTCCGCACTGCGGACGCTGGAGCACATTCAGCATCCTGTCGGAGGAGCTTCCTCCCTGGGATATGTTCTAAAGCATCAAGCCTCGGAGAATACAGCTTGGATTTTGTATGTCCTAGCTGGCGCACCGGGGCAAATATTATGAAATGACTGGAGGTTTCAATTCTATGCAAATGAAAGCGACGATTGACGCGAAAGCCTTTTCCGAGGGGCTGGATCAGGTCAGCAAGACCCTTCAAAAATCATCGTACCCCGCATTGTCCGAGGTGTCTGTCCGCATCGAGGACGGCGTCTGTATCTTGACGGCTACGGATCTGGACACCTGGCTGATCAAGCGGATACCTGCCCAGGGAGACAACCTGGCGTTCGTCTTCACCCGCACCAAGGATGTAGCGAAAGCCTGCCGCCTGTTTGACGGCGTCCTTGAACTGGAACTGAAGGTAACCGGCTCTGAACAGCACAAGGAATGGAGCCTGTTTATGCGCTGCGGCTCCCGTGCCGCGCAATTTGACGTCATGGATCCGGAGATGTATCCGGTCTACCCGTCCTTTGAAGCGGAGTCGTCCTTCTCTGTGAACGCGGCGGCGCTCTACGCCCGGGCCGAGCGGGTCAGCTATGCCGCCATGGACCCAACGCCCAACACACAGCCCAACCGCACCAGCATCCAGTTTTCAGGCCCCTATGTATTTGCCCTGGACGGGAACCAGATGGCCTGTGACACGGATCCGGCCTTTGTCTTCCCCCGCCCCTTCACGGCAAGCAAGGGAACTGTCTCCTACCTGAAGCTGTTCGGGAAACAGGATGTCCAAATCGAGTTTGGGAAGGGCCGCATTCGGATCACGGACGGCGTGTTTAACCTGGACTTTCGCATCCCCAGCATGGACCTCTACGCGGTGGAGCAGGCCATACCGCAATCCTGTGCGGAATCCTTTGCGGTATCCCCCAAAGACTTTCTGCGGGAACTGAAATACCTCAAGGGATTTGCGGTCAAGGAGCGCCATCCCTATGTGCGTTTCCGAGCCGGCGAACTGGTCATGCCGGTTTCCTCCGGGACATACAGGGCCGCTGTGCAGTGCGTTGGTGAAAACCGCATCACCTTTGCCTTTGATTTGAACCGGATGATCGTCGCCCTGCGGCAGTTCAAAGACGTGCCCAGCGTGCAGATCAAAGTGAACAGCGCAATATCGCCCTTTATCATCGAGGCGGAGGGGCGCAGTGATCTGGCCCTGGTCTGTCCCATCAGACTTTCCGAGAAACTGATGGCGGCATGACGGTGGGCAGAGGATATACCAATCCGGATGCAGCAGGGTATCTCCTGGAGGCGGACGCCTGTAAAAAGGTCGAGGCGGAGCTGAGGCGAATCGCGGACAAGTACCAGCACAAGATCGACCGGGAGCAGGCCGCAAGGGAAGCGGAATTTGAAGCGGCTATGCAGTACCGCAGTGAGCATGAAATTCTGGACGCATACGGCTGGGAGATCATCACGGAGAAACAGTATGAGATGTATCTGGATATCTTCCACCGTGGACGTGACGCCCTGGAAAACCATGCGCCCACAGTCAATGAAACGGCTCACCGAATCCTGCTGCGTATTCTCTCCGACATCGCCGCCGAGCAGCGGGAATGGCGCTTTTCAGCACTTACCCCCGCCCAGCAGGCAGCTGAGATCGAGCGTGCGGAGAAAGCGAAACAGGAGTGGCACGAGAGGCTGCGGAAGATCAGAGAGGATCTGGACCTCGCCGCGAAACCTGAAGAGCCATGTGGAGAATGAATGGGACTGCTGCTGCCATCTGTCAAGAACAGGTTGCAGAACATGGTGATTTCAGATAAAATAATGGTATCCGAATCAAATGCGTGACCATCATCGTCCACCTCTTGACAGGGTTTGGGGCCCTGGAGTGGAGACCCTACGCAGGACAAGGAGTACAGCTATGGCACTGGAGAACAAATTGGGGATCACCGAATCCTCAGAACTGGCCCGGATGGAGGAAAAGCTCAGCAAGCAGCGTGCGCTGGAGTTGTTTGAAACCGGCGCCCTGGACCGTCTGGAGGCCGGTACCTTTGCTGCCCTCGCCAGCATCCATCGCGCCCTCTTTTCCGATATCTACGATTTCGCCGGTGAAAAGCGCACTGTCAATATTGCTAAGGGCAATTTCCGTTTTGCTTCCGTCATGTACCTGGACGCTGCTTTGGAGAATATTGAGCGGATGCCACAGTCTACCTTTGCCGAGATCGTAGAGAAGTATGTGGAGATGAATATCGCCCACCCCTTCCGGGAGGGCAACGGGCGCAGTATGCGGATCTGGCTGGATGGGATGCTGAAAAAGGCACTAGGCCAGGTGGTCGATTGGTCCCACATAGATAAGGAGGACTACCTGCAGGCTATGGAGCGCAGCCCGGTCAAGGATCTGGAAATCAAGGCGCTGCTAAAGGCCGCGTTGACGAACCAGGTCAATGACCGCTCCGTCTACATGAAAGGCATCGATGCCAGCTACCACTATGAGGGTTATTACACTTTCCGAACGGAGGATCTGGCTCAGTCGCCGTAATTTGCCGTTCAGGCAACGCCAATGGAACCGCTGTGTGATGATTACACGGCAAAATATCTACCAAGGAACCGACAGACGAAACTTCAAGTTTTGTCTGCCGGTTCCTTTTTGCGTATTTTGATTCTCAAATGAGAAATATCATTTTTATGAGGAGTGATACTATTATGAATAAGCGCAGCATCAAAATTCCTGAAAGATGTTCCGCTCAGATCAAGGAAATGTGGCAGGACGAGGAGGGTTTCTGGGCCGCCGCAGCGCCAGGCTGGTGCTTTGATACCCTGAGTGGTTATCTGCTCCTCGCTGAAACGGAGGAGGAATTGATGGCCGAGGCCGGGAATCGGATCCGCCCGGAGGAATACGAGGTGCGGGACATGGATGGTCAGCGCGGCAGTGTCATTTCCTATGAGAGGGCCTGCAGCCTGCTGCCCCAGCTCCGGCTGGGCTATTCCATCATCTCCACCGGTACCGGCGAGAATTTCGAGCGCATTCAGCCCTCCGTCCACCGCAGGCATCAGGATTACCTCACTCTGGAACAGGAGGACGGGACAACCATCTATTCTTTGCCGGATTATTCTCTGACGGTGCGGGAGGAACTGCAAAAGGACGGAACCATCCGCCTGACCCCGTTGACGGGCGCTGTGGCATACACCAGCAGGAGCTGGCAGGAATTGCCGGAGGATGGCCTGTATGCCGCCTGTCTTTCCCTGGAACAGCAGATCAACCGCGAGGCGAGGAAGGGCAAAGAGGAGCCCCAGCCGCTGCTGCGGGTCACGGGGGATCCCAGGGCCCCTCTTGTGTCAGCTCTGTTAGCGCTCCCGATCCCAAAGAGGACCGGCCTGATCGAAGTCAACCCCATAGCTGGCAGCGCGCTGTCGATCCAGGCGATTCCCCAGAGCCAGCCCTCTGACCTCAAGATCATCCATCGGATCAGCCAGCTGCTCCAGGATAACGGCTACGAAGAGGCCAGCAAATTCCTCGACTGCGCCTATGAACTGTGAGGTGCGGAAATGAAATACCGTAAGATTTACGAGGCGCTGGAGCGCAGGTGGCAGGTATCGCCTGGGTTCCGATTTACCGATCTCAGCGGCTGGCGCAACCCCCACGGCAGAAATGCCCAGCGTCATGCTTTATGGATCGTGGCGGAGGACAAGCTGAGCGGTCAGCGTGTCTTGCTCGCCCAATTTGATGGGCAGTTGTCCATCATGTACCAGAAGATGGACGAAAACGGCCTCTGTTACGGGGAAACCAGGCACATCCACTGCAAAGGCCAGAAACATATGGCCCAGGAGATCGACGCGCTTTTTGCCAGAGCGCATAAAGCCGCATAGGAGGTAGATGAAATGACAACAGCAGAACTGATCGACGGCCTCGGCAGGCTTGCCGAGATCATGGAAAAGGCCGAGTTTCGGGATTGGTCCGCCTGGTGCAGAAATGCCGCGGAAGAGCTTCTGCGAAGGAAAGAGGTCGTAGTTGTAAAGCATACCAGGTATTATTCACAAGTAACAGATATTTCCATCTTTTGGGGCAGGAAACTTGCGAAAAAGAGTCTCAAGGCAAGTTTGGACCGCCGCTTAGAGGCCCTGCGGAATCTAGGCTACACGCCCGATGTCACCACGCGGGAGCATCAATATGAAATCGAAACTGCCGATGGAAATATTTATTACGAATGGGAGATCGAATCCATTCCGATTGTAGAAGAAGCGGAAGGTGAGGCCACGGAGATCACGAGCCAGTATCAGGAGTATCTCCGTAGGCGCGGGGGCCTGGACAGTTATCTGATCAAGCTGCTGGTCCAGACGAGGGCCGCAGTTTCACCAGACGCATCCGGTATCCCCGAGGAACTCCTCGGGGAGATCGACCGCTATATCAGCAGGTTTTCCACGGATGCGCTCTGCCCCCGCTGCGGCAAGCGGCTCTTTCTGAGCGATCTGCCCCAGTATGCGTATGTCTGCTATGGCTGTAATGAAAACTTCTTTGAGGGTGAGACCGCCCAGGGGAGGGAGCAGCCATGAGCGAAACGAAACAGCGCCCCTATGAGGCCGCTCCGTCCCAACAGCCGGCGGCGCGCTTTTACAGGGGAAAAGCGGTGCTGACCCGGGACACCTTTGACTACTCCGCTGCCAATGCCGGCGATTATGTGGAGCAGGACGTGGTGGATGACGCCATGAACTGCCTTCCGCCCGCCTGCATGGGCATCGCCTGTTCCCAGATGGGCGAGCCCTATTCCCACCGCGAGGACCCTGCAACGGGCAAGTGGCGCGCCACTTACGCCACCTTCAAGCGGTGTTTGGACGCGCCCGACGTCTGGGAATACTGCGGCCACTGCTTTCAGGGCGAGACTGTGGAGCGGGGCCGGGACCCCATATACTGTTGATAAAAATGGAGGGTACTTATGGCAATTTTGAAGATCGTCCCCGAAGAGGACTACAAAGTGCTGATGGAATATCTGAGCGAGCCCAGCGTAGTTTTGCTCCCGGAATCTGTCCTCGCGAAGTTTTCCCCTGATGTCCAGCGAAAATTCCGCCGGATGGAGCAGGAGGGCCAAGTCGATTATGACTTCGGCGGCGATCCCGAAGTCTATTTGGATGTGATCAGGAACGACTGGGGTTATGCCTATAAGACGCTGGCCGCAGCAAAGGAGGATAACAGCGAAGATCTGAGCTAATGGCCCCGCCGCATACGCGGCAAGCAATATACCGAGCCCGGAGGAACGCGCCAAACAGCGTGTCCCTCCGGGCAATTTCTATATTTGGAGGATCAATGCTTATGAACCTGTTGGAGAAATTTGAGACGGTCACTATAAAAGCGGACGCCCGCATCACGCCGGAAGACAAAGCCTTTTGCGAGGCGCACCAGGCGGCCTACGACGCCGCGATACAATCCTTCCATGAACTGGCCTTTTTCTGGGCGGACATGGAGAATACGCAAAAGGAACTGTTGGGCAGCACAGAGGCCGCCTATCTCTCTTCCCGTGACGGTCCCGAGATCTCCCAGCGGAAGATCAACGCCCATCTGGAACGCCTGCATTGGATGGTCATCTGCAATATCGTCCATTATTTTAATTCCACCTATCATGTATCGGTGTCCGCCGACCATGTCGCCAATAATCTGTTGCCTCAGAAACCGGATCTCAGGATCTATGAAAATAAGGAGGCGCATGACGCATACCACGAAAAACTGCGCGAAGCCAAGATTCGTTATGAGGATGTGGTGGATCAGATCATCCTCCTGCTGGATGGGCGCAGTTTTACCGAGCAGGCGTTCCACGAGTTGGCGGAGAAGTGCCACAAGGCGGCATGGAACTTGTATCAGAACAAGACGAATTATGAGCGGAAGAAGGCCCTTATCAGCTTCAACGGCTACTTCTGCAGTGTCCACCACTATAGCTGGCAGGATGAATGGACACTGGAAGATAAAACAAAGGATATTTTGCGGGGCGTCGCCCACTTTGAGACCGGTTCCTTCAACGCCTGCCCTCTGGGCTTTTCCGACCTGCTCGGCTACAGCCGAAGCCCTATCAATGAGCACGAATTTTCTACCTGCAAAAAGGTAAAAGGGCTGAAGATGTTCAAAAACGGCCGTGTGGATATTCGTTTTGCCACGGAGACCTACGCGGCGGAGTTCGCGGCCAAATATCTCGGCCTTGTCCCCTGACAGGCCATAAGGAAAAGGAAGTGAAACAACGAATGAAATACACACACCAGGAGGTAGGCCTGACCCGGGAGCAGCGCAAGGCCCTCAATGAGAAGGTCCTGTATCTCATTGACAGCGGCAGCATGGAGCAGGCCGGCATCACCGGCGAGGACATCTACAACGCATACACCGGAGACGGCGGCCTGCACGGCCTGGATCGGGCCGACTTTGACAGCTACTACGCCTACAGTGAGAAGAAAAAGGAGATTGAGAACGGCCAGGTCTTCACCCCGCCGGCCATCTGCCGGCTGGTCGCGGAGAGCCTGCGGCCCTCCGTCAGCGATGTGGTTGCCGATCTCACCTGCGGAATGGGCAGTTTTTTCAATTTTATGCCCGTGGAATCAAATTGCTACGGCTGTGAGCTGGATGCCCGGGCCTACAAGGTGGCGCGCTTTCTCTATCCTGGCGCCAGCCTGGAACTGACTGACATCCGCACCTACAAGCCGGATCTTCGCTTTGATTATGTGGTCGGCAACCCGCCCTTCAACCTCAAATGGTATGCGGAGAACAGGGAATATCTATCTCAGTTCTACTATTGCGTCAAGGCCGCCCAAGTACTCAAGCCCCTGGGCATCCTGGCCCTGGTCACGCCCTGTTCCTTCCTGGCGGACGATTTTGCGGATAAGGCCATGATCCGTGAGATGGAGACATGGTACAGTTTTCTCGGACAGGTCGCCCTGCCGGAAGACGCCTTCTCCGCCTTTGGGGTCGCCAGCTTTCCCACAAAACTGCAATTTTGGCAGAAGAAAAGCGATTTGAAGGACTGGACAGGCCACCGCTATACCACCAGCGTCCTATACTCCCTTGCCGCCGGTTTTGACCCGGAATATGAAGCAAGTCGCCTGTATGAGCAGGTGCTGATGCTTCCCAAGGCCGAGCTGGAGAAAAAACGCTCTTATGTGATGCTGGAGCTTGCCCGGATGAAACAGACCTCTGTGGGGTTTTCCTACGAGGCTCAGAAAATGCTCTATCAGATCAAGGCCCACCCGGCAGTGCGGGATCGATACACAAAATGCTGTGAATATCTGCACCGATTCTATACCCAGCAAAAGCCAGACGGCATGGACTACAAGGAGTGGGATCGCAAAAAACTGACGGAGGCCAAGGTCCTCACCTATCTGCGCCGAACCTTGCGCCAGCAGAACAGGAAACCGCCCCAGGATGTGGCGAAACTGGTCAAACAGAACGATCAGTTTGTCTACAAGGCATACAGTACGAAGGCCAAGCAGCTGATTCCTCTGGAGTGGAGTGAGCCGGTCACTGTCAACGATGCTGTGCTGGACAACACGCCGGAGCGGCTCCCGGGCTTTGAGCGTCTGGTACGCCGCAAGCGCAGGGAGTACGAAAACCAGAGCCAACGATTTGCGGATATGGAGGAAGACCCCTTCATTGCCGAATGGTTGGAGGAATTTACCCTGTGGGATGATGAAAACGAGGAGGTCATCCAGCTCAACGGCACCCAGCGCCATGACATCAACCTGATACTGCAGAAGCGGTATGGCCTTCTCCAGTGGGAGCAGGGCAGCGGCAAGACCCTGGCTGCCATCGCTACCGGCACCTACCGGATGGAGCAGCAGCATCTTCACTCCACCTGGGTAGTGTCCTCAGCCATTTCGATCCGCAACAACTGGGATGTGGCGCTGAAGAACTACGGCCTCCCTTATGTGTTCGTGGAGCGGCTGAAGGACTTTGACCGCATCCGGCCCGGTGATTTTGTGATCATGACCCTCAACAAGATGGGGGACTTTCGCCGGCACATCAAGAAGTGGCTCAAGCGCCACGGTCAGAAGATCCAGTTTGTTCTGGATGAGAGTGACGAGATCTCCAATCCTTCCTCCATTCGGGCCAAGGCGGCGCTGGACTGTTTCCGGCGCTGCCGCTGTAAGCTGCTGACCACCGGCACCAGCACCCGCAACAACATTTCGGAGTTCGCTCCCCAACTGGAGCTGATGTATAATAACTCCATCAATATGCTCTGCTGGTGCGATACCACCTACAGCTATGACTGTGAAGAGGGGCGTGTCGTGGCACACCACAGCAACCCGCTTTACGGCAAACCCATTCCCGCCTACAAGCGGGGGTATACGCTGTTCTCCGCCTGCCATCTGCCGGAGAAACCTACCGTGTTTGGCATTGGGGAGCGAACCCAGGACATCTACAACGCGGATATCCTGGATGATATCCTGGCCAAGACCGTCATCACCCGCACCTTTGAGGAGGTCACCGGGAAGGAGATCCGCCGCATCCATCAGGTGCCGGTTTCCTTTGCGGCCCCGGAGCGTGAGGTTTACAACAAGGTGATGAAGGAGTTTGAACCCATCTGGCGCAATTATTATACCTCCACCGGCAATCACCGCAAGGACGCCATGCTGAAGCTGATGCAGCAGATCACCCTGCTGCTCCGGGTCAGCGCGGCCCCCAACACTCTGGCGGAGTATGAGAGCGACGCCATCCCGGTTAAGATCCGAAAAGCTGTGGAACTGGCGGCCCAGTGGGAGAATGAGATCGTCGCCATTGGTGTTCGGCATAAGGTTGTGCTGGACGCCTACGCGGAGGCGTTCCAGCAGCTCCTGCCGGACCGGCCCCTGATCCAGGTCACCGGTTCCACCACCACATTCGCCAAGCGGCGGGCCCTGCGCCGGTCGCTGAAGGAGACGGGGAATGGCATCCTGCTCTGCACCCAACAGAGCCTGCCCTCCAGCGTCAATTTCGAGTATGTCAACAAGATAATCATTCCAGAGCTGCACTACAACAATTCCGGCATGAGCCAGTTCTATATGCGCTTTATCCGGTACACCTCGACAGAGTTCAAGGACATCTACTTCCTCACCTACGCCGGAAGCCTGGAGTCCAACCTCATGCAGATGGTGGTGGCCAAGGAGAAGATCAACCTGTTCATGAAGGGCAAGGACGCGGATCTGGACGAGATCTATGAGAAGTTCGGCATCAACTACAACCTCTTGGCCCTGCTGATGCGCCGGGAACTGGACGAGGAAGGACACTTCCAGATCCGTTGGGGCGAGCAGCTGATCGCCTGATGAATCGACAACACAAGGAGAATTGATATGAGAAAATATCGCGTAATCATTTATCCAAAATATGATTTGGAACTGGCCTGGCGTGTGAACAAGTCGTATTTTGACATTGACCGGCCTGAGTTCAGAACTTGTATGCGCTGTGGCCAAAAGATGCGGTACCCGCTTGCCCAAAACGCGCTGAGTCGGGCGCTGAAGGTCTATGTATGTCCCGAGTGCGGGATGGACGAAGCGCTCCGGGACGCCACAGGCGAGATCCTGCCTATGAGTGAATGGTACATCGTAAAGCACCACTATTTTGGTGAGCATGAACCGCCCAACACCTCACGTCTGCTGTGGGACTTCCGCTTTCAGCAGGTCTTTAGCGGTCCAAAGAAAACGCTGCCTCTGAACAACGTACTGTTCCCCGTGTCGCTGATCGCGTATTCCCGCTCCGATTATGACGGGTACAAATGGTGGACGACCTGGTTCCCCGGTCAGGAGGAAAAGGCACCGCCGGAAGTGGCCTCTGAAATGGACCGGTTCATGGATGCGCTTTTCGCTTTGCCGGAGTTCAAGACCCTGCGGAGCATGAGGCGCGCCTGCAAGCTCTATGCGGAGCCGACAAAAGAAAACACAGAATACAACCTCTATTCCGAAACAGAGCACCTCTATATCTGGCTGCGGCTGATTACCCGGGAGCGAGACTATAATTTGTATGTCTACTTCTATGACAAGGATGCGGCATAAAGCCGGGTAGTGGATTTCTCAACGAGGCGATACACAACAACAGGGGGACGGGTGGAACATATTCCGCCGTCCCCCTGCCGCGCTTTAATTGTAGCCACATTGTCGGCAGAACCTATACGCTACACCATGTCACAGTGCCTTTCCAGTGCTGGTCCCCCAGACAGATCTTGTGACAAAATATCCCCTCCCTGTGAGCCGCCAAGCCCACAGGGAGGGGATATTTTCTATTAAACGATGATGGGCATCGGTCAATCAGCAGAGCCGTCCGAGCCCTCCGGTACTGACGTAGCCTTAATGGGAAGGCCATTGACCGTGACGCCATCCGCTGGAATCAGGAGATATGCGCGGCCGTCGATCATCCGGGTCTCCACCAAATAGCTGCGTTCTGGATCCACTGAGATCCGGGCGTCCGCTGTTTCCACCTCGAATTTTCCGCTGTCGATCAGATTGGACGGGTCCAGCACAGTGCCTTTCCCAAACTGTTCCTCGCAATTCTCCAGGAAGCGCGATACCTGCTCCTCCGGCACATTACAGCTTTGGAGGATCGCACCCACCTCGCCGACTGTGACGGCCAGTGGCTCCGGGTCATGGCACTCCTTATGCTGCACAATCTGGTCGCGCAGACGTTCATGAATCGCCTGCGCGATCTCCATGCTGCAGGCACCCTCCAGTGCGTCAGAAAGCGCGGTTTCAAATGCGTCCCGCTGCTCAGCGGACGACAAAGGGGGCTCGGTGTGGAACACAGCGTCGATGAACTCTTGATGGAGTTGGTCGGGCTTTTTGGAGTAAAACAGGGCGTTATAGAGATTGGCCGCACGGTCATCGAAGGCGGGGAACAAGAAACCAAGCTCCGGCGGCGCTACGATCTGATTGGCTGTGCAGCTGTGGAACTCATTTTCTCCGGCAAAGAAGCCGAGCTCCGGCTTCCCGTCCTTGACCGGACAGATGCAGCAGACGATGTAGGAAAACACGGTGTCGGAGGCGTCTGCCTGCATCTCGCCGTCTTTGCCCTTATAGGGAACATCATAGGCATCATAGGCCATCAAGAGCAGATAGTTGCCGCCATCCATGTCAAGCGTCCCAATGACACGGTCATAAAATGCCTTTCTGGCTTTTCCGTCTTTCAGCTGGCTATCCCGCAGAGCCATTAGGAGACTGTGCTCCTCGCTGTCCGCCACCTGCTGTGTGGAGAACACGATGTCAATGAGGTTCTTGCCCTGTGTGCCGGACAGCGACTTTTTTAGGAGGCTTAGGTACTTTTCCGACTCCTCCTGCGGCATAATACCAAGCGGTTCATCCAAATAGGAGATGATCTCCCGGTTGCCATTGACATAGCAGCCGTAAATGTGATTGATTGCGCTTTTATCCGGACGGAACCGCCGCCGCAGTTCCGCGATCTCCTTTTGCGTCATGATGCATTCCTCGCTTGTTTAGAATTTGCCGCGACAGGGCTGCGGCAAATCACATCATACCACATTCCGCTGAAATTTGAAACCTCTCCTTCTTTGGATGAATGGCGCATTTTACTGGTTCCAAAATGCCGACAGCGTCTTGTTGATCGCACTTAAACTTTCTTCCGTCATGGAACCGTTTTGATCGGAAGATGGCTCTTCAGTCTGCTCCACCTGCAGAGCATCCTGTACTTCAATGGTCATTTCACTTTGTCCTGACGACATAAATTCAGGATGGCGGGAAAGGACGGATAGGATGGCCCGCTCCAGCGCACGCTCGTCCCATGTAGTCTGATTTTCCATTTGCGGGTGACATTTGCACTCCGCATAATGGGTCAGCGCCTGGGCGATGAATTGCGCTTTCTGCCTTCCCATGCGGTTGAGGATCTCCACGGCCGCCCGCTGCTGCGGGTCATTCATATTGAAACGAATGGTGAATCTTCCAGGCTGCATTTTATCGGCCACGGGGATCACCTGCCTCCCGAAACAGCTTGATACAGCAGTTCATATCCCTTGGCGTTGGCCCGGACGTCCTCCACAAACAGAGCGGAGCCAGTTTTCCCTGACGCTAGGATCTGGCGCCGTAAAAGGATGGATCCGCCGCCCACAAAAACGACCTTGCCGGTTTTAAGTTCCAGGCCCCGCTCCCGCAGGGTGCTGAACAGATCATTGACAAAATCCTGGGCCTGCCGTTCCACGATCCTGCCAATGTCCGGCACGGACGGCGCCTTCTGCTTGAGCAGAATGGCATCGATCTCTTCCTCGTCCAGAAGCATATCATGTTCCGCGTTCACCTTGGAGATGATTTTGTTATAAAGAGAGATCACGCCGCTTTCCAGTGAATCGCAGACGGCTAGGTTTCCTTCTCCGTTTCTGAGCTGGAGATAGTCGGCCGTAAACCCGCCAATGTCCAGCACCAGCGCTCTGGGCTCATTTTGCAGGGTGGGGAGGATGGTGACCGCCGCCGCATAGGACTGGGGGAAACAGGCCACATCGTTGATCAGGATCGAGTAGGGCCTTTGATGAAAGACAAAGGATACGGGCCCCCGGCCCAGAAAATAGCTGGTGAATGCCTGATGCTGCGCGCCGAAGTGGGCGGGCGGCAGGCCCACCGCAAGCTGTACCTGGATCGTACCCGCTGTATATCGCCCAGCAGCGTTGATTTCCCGCGCGATGGCAAACAGGGTGAGGACAAAAAACCGCTCGTCCTCCGTCTTGTCCCGGTGATATGGAATACGATGGTCAGAAAGCTGGTAATACCGCCCTCGGTACTTGAGCACGTCTTTCCCAAAGGGGGCAACCTCACTCTCCACCAGGCCCGATACGAATGGATCCCCGCGCGGGAGTTTTACGGATTTGTTGCCATGATCGATTGCAATTAGCATAGTCAGAAAACCTCCTTTATACATCTTTAATACGTTTCTTATACGTCAAATTGCAACAGAATTGCAACGATAATTTCTGGGGCATTCTGTTCGTTCACATGTCCAGCATTACAATATGAAATAGGGACCGGCCGAAAGTGCCGGCCCCTATTTGTACCCAAGGAATGGCGTGGGTGGTCTTCGGCAGCTCACTGACAGACGGGTATCCCACCGTCTGGGTCGGGGAATTGCTCATGACGATACCTGTTTCCTTTTCCAGCGCGGCCAGCGCGTCAAAGAGCCGGTCATATTCCTGGTCGCTCACGCTGGGGGCGCTGAGGTTGTAATACTCATGGCGGTACTGGTTGAGCAGGTCGGTCAGGGTCCGAACCTGTTCATAGGCTTTTGTGTTCTGTTCCATTACGCTGCCGCCTCCTGTTCGTCTAAGATGCGGAAGGCCATGATCAGATGGTCTTCCGTATGAGTTGTGTCGCTGTCATAGGCGCTGCAGACGCCGTCCTGGAATTTCCAGAATGGCGCCGTATTCCACCAGAGGATCAAGCCAAGGCCGTGGTTGGCCGTGCAAGTCCGGTCCTCTGGATTGCCCGTCACCGAACTGTAAAAGCCGGTCGTGTTCGTCTGCGTCACCTGGCGGATCTCGCCAATACACTCCTTGCGGCAATGGGCAATGATTTGGAACCGTGGATTGCCTTTCATCGCTTTTTTCAGCTGATTGAGATTTTTGATCATACGCTTTCTAACGCTCCTTTTTCATTCGCTTTTTTCATAGTGGATGAACTCCTCGCAGCCGTAGATGATGCTGAACTCCGACTTGAGCAGATAGTGTGTTTCTCGCTTCTGTCGCTGCCGGATTATATCTATGGCCTCGTCTCTGGTCTCCGTAGACCCAATCTGGGTGCAGTCCTTAAAAATGTAATATCGGTTCACCATGGCTCGCCCTCCATTTTTATAATCATAGTGTAAAGAATACCTTCATGAACCAGCTCCCATTTGCCCTCGAACTCGTCGAAAACGTCGGTATGGGCGACCTCGTTTCCACGTCGGTCAAACAGGACAGCTTCTGTCCAGGAGGGGTCATCCTGACTTCCGCAGCATTTGACGTCCATCTGCATCCCGTCCGGGAAAATTACGGATTTGGTAATGGTGTTGTCTGCGCCCTGGTACTGCTCCTCCGACCTCGCATACAAGTAGCCATCGATGACGTCGCTCTCCGCTCTGGAGATCATGAAGCCTTCACAGTAATCCAGAAAACCGTGACCCTGTCCGGTAACGAGACTATTGAGGGCCTGGGCAAGGGAAACGATGCTGTGGAAGACCTCCCGTACTTTTTCATACAGGCTCTCCATCCGACCGTCCCAATCGGCGGGCGCGGTGACCTGCCTGCCGTTCTCCAGAATAAAGATCAGTTCATCGGCGTGCAGCTGCGGAAGTTCCGATACATCCATCTCCGTGGCTGGAAGGAGATCTTTGGGAGAATCAGCTCCATCCAGGCAGGAATGATAACGGCGCTGCGTCTCAGAGCAGGCTTTTTGGAAATCGGGAATGTTTTTGACCTCAAAGAGCCGGAACAGGTCCTCTGCCGTTAAGTCACAGGTGTCGAGGCTTCCGCCCCGCTGGGCGTATTCTGTCTTGTCGCCGTTGAACGTGGGGGAAACATAGAGCTTTCTCTCCTGATAGTCCACATAGATAAAAATTCTGCGTGTCATGTAGTAGATCCTCCTTTATTTTGTTCATGATTTTCCAACATCCGGGCGTACTCCCGTTCCAGTTCCTCCTGCGGGGTGTATCGGTGGATGTTCTCATTGACATAGGCGCTGCCATGGAACATGAGCAGGCCGCAGAGACGGCCCATCATTTCACAAGCCTTCTGATTTTCGCCAAGCGTCTTGATCGTACCGATATGCAATCTGGTGCGGTCTGTCGCGTCAAAGCTGCCCTCCAGGAGAAGATCGAGATAGATTCCTTCACAGCTGCCAAATTGCAGGATGGGGAGGATATTGAACCGGTAGTCGGTGAGATACTGATCCCGTTCCGGCGGCTCCGGTTCCTCCTTGTTGGGCAGGCAGTAATCCAGAATTGGGTCTATATCAGCCAAGTCTCCTGCTGCCCGGGCTCTGTTTAGGATAGCCTTGAACAGTTCGCTTTTCCGGTCCCGCTTCGGGTGAGTATAGTCCAGCATCTGTTTTTCAGGGGCAGAGCGCCGGCTGCAAATGCTGTTATCCTGCACTGGACTGTCGATCCCCCGACAGCATTTCTCATCATGCGGCATAGGGCAGGCCCTCCTTACTTTTGTACTTGCCAAAGTTGAGTTCGTAGATGATGCGGGTGATCTCCGCATCGTTGTCCCATGCGGCAAGCAGCGTCGCACGGTCAGGGCCGGTGCCCACATGGACAGCCACCTCGCCGCCGTAGATCTGCATGAGCACCTCCGGGCGTTTCGCGCAGACGATTGCCAAATTCCCAAGTTGTTTCATTTTCTTTGACCTCCTGTGATTTAATAGACGGCTCTCCAGCCGGGCTGCTGCTTCAGCTTTTCCAGCTCTGCCGCTTTGATATCCACTTCCGCCGTTTCACTGTCCTCGGCAAAATCGGAACTGTCCAGATCGTACACCTCCGGATAGATATCCGCATTTGCGTAGATCGCCTAGACAAGCCCCTGATGGACTTCCACGGCCATTTCCACCTGGAGCTCGTGCTCTTCAATGCGCCATTGCTCCATATCCGTATCGTTGCGGATCATGGCACCGCCATCATGGCAGTACGATCTGTGCTCCTCCGTCTGAACCGCCTCGTCGAATCCCCATCTTTTGATGGTATCCTCATAGTCCTGCCGCATCGCATCTTGAGCGGCGGCTCGGTCAATAAACGGCTTTGCGCTGGTCCCCCAGGAGGAATCAGTATCCTGTTCATGGATCAAAATATAAAGTTTCATTTGTTCAAATTTAACCTCCAATGATGATTTTCTGTACCGTATTCACTCATAAGTTTGTAGTACGCAGGCAGGTGTACCCACAGAGGGTGTACACCTGCCTGTCGCCGTTACGCTGCTGCGTCTTCCGTAAGAAGGCCCATATTCTGGACAACAGCAGACTGTCTCATTGCGTTCTTCAGGACCTTCGCGTCCCACTTAGTCAGGAATTTCATTGCGTCCGCGGGAAGATCCCAGTTTTTGTATCCTCGTGCCTGCACAATCTCATTGTCAATTACCTCTATTGTTCCTACAGGCTTGTCCAATTTCTGCGTGCGGCGCAGGAAAAGAATGATGCACTCTTTCATAGCGACTCGCTTGACATATCCGCCGACACAATGGTGCAGCCGGTGGCCTTCTTCGGCGATTTCCTTTGATGTTTTAGGCGCCATGATGGTCCACCCATCCCTCTCAAATCGGTACAGCTTTTCCAGCAGGGGGTAAGCCTGCTGGATCTGCCGCTCATATATTGCGGCCTTTTCCGGATCTGAAAGGTTTTCGATGCTATCATGTGCGTCTTTCAGGTTTCGGGGGAAAAGAACGAACGTGTTCTTCAAGTCGTACTCCAAGCCCTCACACATACACAGGTAATCACGGTATTGGACCAAGGTGTTGGCATAATCCGTATAATCATCTCCATAGAAGCTGCGCATGGGCCGCTTATTTTTCTCATACTGCTCTGCAATATATCGCATCAATTTATGAGCGGTGGTGTAGGACAGCGGCACCAATAGATCCCGAAGCCTGCTGATCTTGTGCTTGCCGCACCAATCCAGGAGTTCTTCGTCAGGCCGCAAGCCAAAACGAAGCATACCCTGAATGAGACCAAGCTGCATATACGAAACATTGAGTTTTTGCATGAGCGGCAGATATTCCAAACCAACCTTCAAAATAGAATGGAACTTTTTTCCGCTGTAGTTAATATGATCTTCTCCACGCGTATAGGAATATTCATTGTGATGGTATATCACATGGGCCGCCAAACGGAAGAGCTTTAGTTTGATCAAATACTCCACAAACGGATACCTCAAATATGCCGCTAAATAGGGGATGACCTCCAGCTCGGTTCGGTCTGACAAGTAAAAGGGCGCGATCTGGCAGTATTCCCACGGCGAACCTGCAAGCACTCTCGGCAAATTCCGGGTATAGAGATGCGCACAGCGATCCGCATCAAAGTTTTCCTGCCAATAGCTGAACTGCGGCCGGGCGCCTCGTTTCCACGGGGTCAGAAGGGTTTTATCGTATGAGTTATAAAACCACTCATCCTGGCAGGACTTCGCATCATCCCAGCGCACGAACAGCCTGGCGCTTTCATGGATGGAGTAGTCAGCCTCGCCATCAAAGAAATGCCGGTGTGCTTTGAATATCCTGATGACGATTTCCTGTTCTGAAATTCGTTGGATGATTTGCGCGCTGGTCCGATCCCAGATACGTTTTTGCTTACCCATAGATTTGAACCTGACGCTTGCGCCACAGGACGGACACACGCCGCATAGATTATGCTTGGGGGCAGCCACTTCGACAGTCTGTCCGCAGGCTGAGCACCATCCGGGAATTGGTTTCCGAGTCCGCTGATACCTGTAAAAAATGTACTGGGGGAGAAGATCCATCTTGATCCATGATTCCATGCGCTTACCCATAGGGCGCAGCGGTTTCATCCGGTCTGCAATTACCTTTTCGCGTGCCCTTCTCCTTGCCGCACTGCACACGTCACGCAGTTCGCTTTGCTTCCGGCTCAAAGCACCGAACCCACTCATATTGCTGGGCAAGGTCGATGTTTTGCAGAAACGGACGACCCGTTCCTCATCCTGACGGCTGTAAAACGCACATTTTATGAGAAAATTATATGTGCGCTCCAAGTTGTCCAAAACGGCGGTGCGCCATCTGGTTTTGACGTCGTCTCTGTGATCGAATGTAATAAAGTCATCCGTTGCCTGAAACATTGTATAATCCGGGGAGAAGTTACCTTTTGCCGCCTCAGTACGCGGGTAAAAGTCCAGGATCAGCAGTTTCCTGTGCCCGACAATGCGAATTGCCGTGCAGACGATGTATGTGACCTGTTCAGCGCAAAAAAGCCCGCTGTTCAAATCAAGAAATCGCTGAGGATTCAAAAATGCCTTGCAAGCTTTTTTGTCGATCCCTTTCATCCGGCCATCCCTCCCAGCAATCCAATATCACCCAGCGTCATCTGACCGAGATCGTCAGCTTTCTTGGGAGCAGTCTTGGTTTCAGGCTTTTTGGGATGGTCAGTTTTTGCTTTGCTCTTGGATGCAGTCTTTGAGGAACTACCCGTATAAGGCTTTGAGACGAATTTCTCTTCTTTCTCCTCATCCTCCTTGGCATTGGGATCGTTGAAGTATTCCTCAGCCCACTGGTAGCACAGATCATCGGGGACGTCGCAGCCATAGATACCGTTTTCTGGTTTCAAGTCATTGTCCTTCATCTCCTGCTCTACAAACTCCTTGGCCTTGCGGTTGATGTACCAGATACAATGGATCATGGTTTTCCGGGGATGCATGGCCTTTCGCGCAAAAGCGGGATCCTCCAAGCACAGTGTCTGGATATGTTCGGAAATACACTCCTTCATATTGCGCCTGGTCAAACGCTCCGTGTCAGCGCCGATCCGCTGCGTAGAGGCCATCATCACCTCGTCATCGCTCATAGCGGCCAGCTTATCCAGCTGCTCCTGTTCGGCGGCTTTTTTGGCCTGCTGTCTGGCTTCCCATTCCGCCTTTCGCTTGGCTTCGGATTCCTCATAGGCCCTGCGCTTTTCATCCTCGTCCGCTGCTTTTTTCTTTGCGTCGGCGTCCGCCTGGAGCGGCTGGTGCTGCGCAGCAGCGGCAGGTGTGGCGGCCTGCGGGGTCCGGGATTCTGCCTGCCTCGATTCAGACGCCTCATTATCGCTGGTGAAGGGGCTGTCGGAGCCATACTGCATATCAATGTCCATTTCTGAATAAGCGCCCATTTCAATACCTCCAATAAAAATGATGGAAAAGGGATGCAGTACGGCATAACAGCCGAATCTGCATCCCTTTGTGTGTATATTGGCTCACACCGCATAGACCAGCGTGCTGAAAGGGTCAAAACGATAGCACACCAGCCTTGGGTATTGAGCGGTTCTTTGATAAATCTGTTCCTGGATAGACAGGGCTTTCCCTTCATCGTGGGACTGGTCCCAGCCTTCCCAAACCATTGCGGTAAAATGTCCGTATTCCGGGTGGTACTCCACCTCGGCGCCCAATTCGCGGCAGACGGCAATCATTTCCTCCAGCTGTTCCGTACTTGTCATCCTCCGCTGACCAAATCTCCCAATCTTGGGCTTCTCTTCGCCAGCATGGGAGAAAACTGCACCGGGACAAAACCGTTGGTATCACAGTAGAAGTACCGCCGGCCATTCTCACCGTACAGTTCCACCACATCAGAGGGCGACAGGCTGCGTCCGACGTAACCGTTCGGAAAACTGTCGTTGCACAGGCGGAAGATGCGCTCCAGCACTGTCTGCTCCTCCTGCTCCAAGGGGCAGCAGATCTCCCCGTCATATACCAACTGGTAGTCCGCGGCGGGGGGCTGCTGGTAGCCTGCCTTGCGCAGTTGGTCAACACCCCGAAACGCAAATGGGACAGCCTTTGTCCCAGACAGGATCAGTTGATAGACCCGGTACCGCTGGCGGCGGCGCTGGGCCTCTATCAAATCCTCAAACTTACAGGTGAGGTCAACCTGCAGCAAGGCGTTGTACTCATCATAGGTGAAGCCTAAATACTCATGCAGGTCAACACCATTGTCCTGCCCCTCATGCCACCGTGCAATATCTTCGTCCATATCATCCAGAGTACACTCTCCGGACAGGTACCGTTCCTTGAAATTCACAGTTTCACACTCCTTCATGTTTTTTTCTTTCTGCCGCAGGCCCAACAGCCAGTCATCAATCCCTTTATAATTCGGGTTCCAAGTCAGCCGGCGGCAGGCCATGCCGTGTTTCTTTGCCAGCAGGTACACCTTGGAGGCGCCCACACTGACGCCCTGATTGCTGTACTTATCCATGTCCTGGGCCTCGATGATCTCCTCCGTACCGTTGCGGCTCAGAAAAGCAAAGAGGTCTCCCAGCTGCGCTGTGCAGCCCGCTCCCCCTGTGGCCGCAAAGGTACGGCCTGTCAGCGCATGGGCAATATTGGCCTTGAGCGCCCCTTCGGTCACATAGACCACCCTGGCATGGGGATCGCCGACGAAATGGACGGGGCTCCCGGAGGAGACGCCCATCGGCTTATCCGCCGACGCCAGCCAGAGATACTTCATGCCCACCTTATCCGGCGGATCATCTTTGCCCTTGATGGGCACGTCCAAGCGGGTCTGCAGGCCCTGGATCAGCCCGCCAATCCCAACATAGGGGATGATGATACCGGCTGTGCGTTGGAAATACCGGACCGTCCATTTCCCTGTGGTATCCACAAAAAAACCCGGGACACCCTGCACGGTGCAGCCCTCCTTAATCAGTTTGGCCGTGATGGCCCGGCAGAGATAAGGCGGAGGCGTACTCTTGAAGCCAAACTGCTCGATCTGTTCATCAGTCAGTCCTCGTTTCACCTGTAAGTGATGGTGATGCATTGGCGTCAGAGCCAGTTTGGACAAAAAAGCGGAATAGGTTTGATGTATGGCTTGGGCGGAGGCCCGTTCAACCTGGGACGCCGTCTCCTTCTTCGCGGTATTCTGCTTTTGCGCCTCATACGCCGGAGCAAAGCCGCTCGTCAATAGTTCATCGCAGATCTCCCGATACGCCTCGGAGTTGCTGATCCGCCGCGCTTTCGCGTATAGGGCCAGCATTCCGCCGTGTCCGCCGCAGCAGTTGCTGTACCACACATCCTTCGTGAGATTGAGGCACATCTTTCCGCGCCGGTCACCGCAAAATGGGCAGTCCGTATAGGTATAGCCCGGACTCCTCCGCCTGATATGCAGGCGGAGGAGTTCTGCCACATCCATAATGGTAAATGGAAACCCTGATGCTTGGAACGTGATTGCCATCAACTCCTTCTAACGAGCCCGCGCCGCAGGGACGGGGGCTGTACGTTATCCCGCTCTTGCCTGTGCCAGCTCATCCAACAGCAGGAAGGATCCCGCCTTGATGGCGTTGCTGGCGTCCTTGGAGACAAGGGCATAGAACTTCAAACTGGACGGCCGGCGGTCCTGCACCTGCCCCAGCGTCCAGCCCTTATTGGGGCCGAAGGTCACCGTGAGCGCCTTCGCCTGCTCGACCGACATCCTCGCCCGGATCTCATCCACGGTCATGTCCTCCGTATAGGAGGCGGCGGGCTCGGCCTCTTGCTCCGCATCGGCCCGCAGTTCGCTCTGCTGTGCGGCCTCCGCTGTCTGGGCGGGATCTTCGACCCGGGGGAACGCAACCACGGTAGTCCGCCCTGTTGACGCTGGCTCTGCTGCCGGCTCAGAAACGGTTTCTCCAGCTGCGGCAGGGATACCACCCAGCATCTGTAGGATACTGGCCGTCTCAGTGGAGACGTTGGACGTGGGTGCGTTTGGCTGCGGCCCGTCAGCAGGCTTGCTGGCGGGTGCCTCCGTCGGCTCAGGTTCGTGTACTTCTTTTGGCGTGTCGGAGAGGGTATCCGTCTGAAGCGGCTCAACCACCTGAGCAGGATCAACCTCTGCGCCTGGAGCGGCCGTCCCAACCGGCTGGTCAGACGGGGCCTCCACCGTTTCTTGGACAGGCTGCACAGGTTCGGCCTGTTCCCGGGTGGGCGCCTGTGCCTGTTCCTGGGCGGGAGGCGGCGCCTGAGTGGCTGCAGCCTGTACGGGCGTGGGCTGGGTGGGACCAGCGGGCTGTGCGGGAGCGGGCTGCTCTGCGGGCCTCACTTGCTCCGGCTCACGGAGAAGGGTCTCCACCTGAGACAGCAGCACCTCGGAGCCATAGCCGTTATCGTCGTGCTCCACCAGATCGGAGAGCTGGATGCCGAAGCCGGCGTTGTCCAACGCCTCATTCAATGCCTCGTTCTGAGCGTTTCGGATGTACTGGGAACCAGACTCGCTCCTGGTGTGGCAGCTGGTAAACTGGGCGAGCACCGTGTTGTCGTCCCGGTCGGCAAAAAGTTGGGCCTCGAACATCGCCATCTGGTCGGTGACGCGCAAAATGTTGGTGAGCATCCTCCCGTTAGGGTGAACCAGCAGGAACCACAACTTCTTATAACTCAGATCTAATTTCAGAACCTTTTCCCCGGTCTTGGCGGAGGTGGCTTTCCGCAGTAACTTGAGCGGGTCAAACATGGGGACGCTGTGCAGCGCACTGGCTGCGGGGACTGCTTTGATCACGCTGTTGGATTTCTCCTTCATTCCAAGGACTCCTTTCATATAAAAATTGATATAGTGGAGGTACAACAACGTACCTTATCCAATGATCCTCGGCCACTCTCCTCTCAGGCTTTCTTTGACTGCCCGTACCACATCAGTGCATCTTCGTAGGTGTCGAAGTAGTCGATGTAGTGGTCGCACGTCTTACTCTCGGTCATGCCGCTCTCCGGTTTGGTCTCAGCCTCAATGGAGTACAGGTTGACCTTTACCCGGCCGCTGTCGAAATACTTGGTGCTCACCGCCCAGAACTTCTTCATGTGGTGATCCCCTCCTCTCCGGCCTTGGCAATGCTGCGAAGGGCGGAGATGGCTGACATGATATGGCTGCTTTCGAGGTTGGCCATATCATACTTGTCCAGGCCCTCCTTACCGTCAATCCAGGCCACCAACTCCTGCGGAGTGGCGCAGAAGTCGGCCAGGTTGCCCAGGGTTCCAAAGGCCCGCATACGTTCAACGCCCTTCTCGTTGAGATAGCAGCTCATCTCAGAGAGCTTCCTGTGCTCGGCGTTGACCGCCCGGAGCCATTCTTCATAGTTTTTCACTTTCATGGTTCAGTACCCTTCATCTTCCTAATCGCAAAACTGTCCAGATATTTTTCACCAATATTCTTGAATCAACTGGCCTGTTTCACTTTCGCATCAACGGCCTTCATGGTCTCTGACTGGTGATACAGCCGCATCCGCTCAGCCAGCAGGGTCTTCCGCTTGCCTTTTCGGTTGGTGTGAATAGCAGTATAAAGTGCTTTCTTCTGCCCCACCAGCAGGACCCGACGCTTGGCACGGGTGACCGCCGTGTAGAGCAGGTTCTGCGTCAGCAAGATCCTGTGGGCCATCAGCAGGGGGATGATCACGGTGTCGTATTCAGACCCCTGCGCCTTGTGGATGGTCGAGGCATAGGATAGCGTCAGTTCGCTCAGACCTTCCAGCGGATAGTCGGCATAGCGGCCATCAAAGTTGATGACTATCTTGCCCGTCTGGATATCATGCACCCGGCCGATCTCTCCGTTGAACACGCCCGGCGTCAGTTCTTTGCCCTCGTTGTCCCGGAGCTGGATCAAACTGTTGTTTTTGGTCTGCATCACCCGGTCATCCAGGCGGAACATGCTCCCGCCGAACATGACCTCCGGTTTGCCCTGCAAAGGCGGATTGACCTCCTCACGGACGGTTTCGTTGAGGGCGTCCGAGGACGCCTCGCCTCTGGAGCGATAAGGGGTGAGGATCTGCACCTGGTCGATGCCGCTCTGGGCGATTTCGCGTTTGTAAAGGCTGCGTACCATATCGGCGGTCTCCTCCTGGGAATCCGCCTGAATAAATGCGAAGTCTCTGCAGAAGTACAGCTCCGTGCTTCCTTCATTGATGTACTTGGCGTT
>ERZ1643246.1584-NODE-1584-length-24387-cov-24.273385_pt1 | contig 24387 bp, 24 predicted proteins | sample MGYA00579265_ERZ1643246 | MGnify/ENA primary metagenome ERZ1643246 (study PRJEB29033, sample SAMEA4952261) | chicken gut metagenome | biome: Broiler Chicken; feature: Gastrointestinal Tract; material: Caecum | place: Ireland | collected 2018 | study: Broiler...
TTAGCAATTTTCTCACTTTATAGCATAACAACTGTAAAACTCAGGTTATAGCATAAAATTATTATTCAATAAATATTATTTATTCTTTTGTATTATAAAAAAAAATGCTATAATGTGTGTAGTTATAAGGTAAGGTGGTTTTTATGAGTACCATAATGGAAAAGATTAAAAAATTTTTAGGAATTAAGGAAAAGGTAGCACAAGAGCCTGGTGTTATTGGCTTTTATGATAGTAAACCATTTCACAATTTTAAATATGCATTGATTTATGCTAATGAGACTTTAATTTCAAAATCAGATGATGAGAAAACAGAAAATGTCATAATATATTCAAGAAATTTTAAACAAACAACTTTTATTAATGTATTAGTATATAATGAAGAAAACTTTGATTTAGATTTTTATAATTATGAAAATTTGAAGCCAATGCTAATTGAAAAAGGAATTGAACCTAAAAAGACAAGTGTTATTATGATATTATTTCAGCACTATAATGAAAATACAATTCATATGTGTAAAAAATTTTGCAATTCAGATAAATATAATTTTCAACAGGGTATTATTTATAATCCTAAAAAGGTTCAAATGGATTACTATAAGCCAATTCCTAAGTTTTATAAATTATACCATGCATTTTGTGAAAATTTGTATTTTGATTTAGCATTTATAGATTCTACAAAGGACTAATGATATGAGAAGATTAAAAACAAGAACAATTTGGATTATAGTTGGAATAGCTTTTCTATTAGCTATTTTATTAATTATTGCTTGTGCTTTTAGCAAAGGCATTTGGACAAATGTAATAATAGTTTTATTGGTAATAGATTTTATCGTCTTAACGATAGGTGTTCAGGCAGCTTCCTTTCAAACTTTTCGCTATAAAATGAAGCCAGTAAATCATCCAACTAAAACTTTTAGTGGTGATTATTATTCATTGGCTAAACGATTAGAGGATTTAAAGTATTCAAAAAGAAAAATGCGTTATGGAGTTAGTTATTTGAAAATAAATAATGAAGTAGCTTATAAGTGTGTTTTAGTTGAAGATGTTGCTAAATATTTTGATCCAAATCCTGAGGAAACTGCAGGTGAAGGCAACAAGGCTTTAAATAAGTGTAAGAGATTTATTGGTATTGAAATTTTTAAATGTATTGATGAGGCAAACGTTCATAAGCTAGCAGATTTTTCTCTTCAAGGGAAAAATATTTATTACACAGCTCTGTTAAACCAAGATAATAATGTTTTAAAATGCTTAAATTATGTTGAACCAAATGATGATTTTAAAATGGATTTTGATAACATTTTGCATGATTTAGGTATTACAATGGAAGAAAATTGATATTTTAGTGATATTAGTATTAAAGTAAAGGGGGAATTTATATGTGGGAAATGAAAAATCCTAAGTATGGTGACCAAATCAGGGTGAATAGAGGCTTTTATTATCATCATGGCATCTATGAAAATGATGATAGAGTATATCATTTTGCTTCACCTATTGGTAGTGAAGTTAACCCCCAAAATGCTAAAGTTATTGTTACCACTTTAAAGGATTTTTTAAAGGGTGGTAATGTTGAGGTTAGAATTTATACGGCTGATGAGCTAAAAATAAAAAAATCTCCTCAGGAAATTATCGAATATGCCAAAAATCATCTAGGTGAAGGTGGTTATGATTTAATTACAAATAATTGTGAACATTTTTCTAATAGATGTGCCTTTGGACAATCAATTAGTAATCAGGTTGACGAGGTGTTTTCATTATTAGGAGGACTTTTTTATGAAAATAGGCGTTGATATTGGTGGAACCACTGTTAAAATTGGGTTTGTTAAAGATAATTTGTTATTAGACCATTTTCAAATACCAACTAAAAAGGAAAGTTTATTTGTTGATATAGCTTTAGCCATAAAATCATATATAAAAAGTAAAAATATAAATGACATTGAAATGATTGGCTTTGGTATACCTGGTAATGTAAAGAATAATTATATATATAATATGCCCAATATTGGTATTAAGAATATTGATATTAATCAAGCAATAGGTTCTTATTTCCCTAATGTAAAAATTTTTAGTAATAACGATGCAAATGTTGCGGCTTTAGCTGAGGCTTACCATAATAATTTTAAATCTAGTTATATGATTACATTAGGTACCGGAGTAGGTGGAGGCTTAGTTTTAGATCATAAGCTTATAGATGGGTGTCATAATGCCTGTGGGGAAGTTGGTCATTTGTTTGTTGATTATAAGCATAATTTTCAATGTACCTGTGGGCTTTGTGGATGCTTAGAGACAGTTGCTTCAGCAACAGGTGTGGTTCGTTTAGCTAAATATTATTATAATCAGTATCATACCGTATTACCTATATCTATGACATGTAAAGATGTTTTTGATAAGGCAAAGGAAAATGATCCACTTGGCTTTTTTGTGGTTGACTATGTTTCTAAGGCATTAGCTAGAGGATTAGCAAGTTTATCTGTTTCTGTTGATGTTGAGGCCTTTATAATTGGTGGTGGAGTATCAGCTTGTGGTGATATCCTATTAGAATTAGTAAAAAAATATTTCAAAGAATACAGTCATTATGCTGTTAAAAATACCCCAATAATTTATGCTAAGTTAGGAAACTTAGCAGGTATGCTGGGTGCGGCAATGCTATCATAGGAGGTCAAATATGGGAAGCAAAATTATAGAAATAGCTTCAAAAATTTATAAACCAGAGATTTTAATTTGTCCAAAATGTGGTAGTTTTTTAAAGTATAAATATGCAGTTTCTAATAAAGTTGTACAATTTACTTCAGGTAAATATTTTAGAATAAAGAATTTAGGATATGCTTGTCCTAATTGTAATGATAATATCTATTTTTCTCAAACAGCCAACAAACTTTGTTTAAAGGGATGTACCTATTCAACAAAAATAGTTTGCATGATTGCTTATTACAAGGATAAGCACTATGGAAGAGAAAGAATTTGTGATGTTTTAGCTTCTAAGGGAGTTGTAATTTCTGATCGAAACATAGATATTTTATACGAAAAGTTTTTAAAAGCTTATAATCAAGACTATGATTCTTTAATAAAAAAAGCATATCAACAAATGCTTTTAGAATTTAATGAAATTAGAATTTCATTAGATTTAATAACAGTAAATGACAATTATTTTGTTATTTTATATGATTATTTTGATTCAAAATTATTAGCTATATGGAGAACTAATGATTTAAAATCTGAAGAATTCAAAAATATTTTAAAAGAATATATAGGGAATTATACTATATCAGTTATTGCCTCTGTTAGAAATACCAATAACAAATTTATTCCTGTTGTTAAAATGTTTGCTTCAGAAAAAACTAAGTTTTTATGTTTTACAAAATTTTAAAGTGGTGAAAAAATGATATATAGTTTTAAAAATGATTACAATAGTATTTGTCATCCTTTAGTTTTACAAAAGCTTATCGAATGTCAATATGAACAATCTGTTGGTTATGGATTAGATATGCATACCTCTAAAGCTAAAGAGCTAATTATTAATAAGATACAACATAAGTCAGAGGTTTATTTTTTGACTGGTGGAACTCAAGCTAATTTGGTTGTTATTAGTTCAGTATTAAGACCTTTTGAGGCAGTTATATGTGTAGAGAGTGGCCATATTAATGTTCATGAGACAGGTGCGATTGAAGGTCAGGGTCATAAGGTTATTACTGTTAAGGGTGAAAATGGCAAAATAAGACCGATAGATATACAAGGAGTATTAGAAGAGCATGTTGACTGTCATATGGTTAAGCCTAAATTAGTATATATATCTAATGCTACAGAATTAGGCGGTGTTTATTCTACTGATGAGTTAAAAAATCTTTATGAATTTTGTAGTAAAAATGATTTATACTTGTATTTAGATGGAGCTAGATTAGCTAGTGCTTTAGCTACTGATTATTTAAATTATCGTGATTTAGGGTTATATACTGATATATTTTATATTGGTGGGACAAAAAATGGCTCTTATATTGGTGAAGCTGTCGTTATTAATAATTTGGCTTTAGCTAAAGATTTTGATTATTGCCTTAAGCATTTTGGGGCTATGCTAGCTAAAGGCTTTGTAGGTTCTATACCTTTTGAAGTTTTAATGAGTGATAATTTATATTATGAAATTGGTAAGAAGGAAAATGAATGTGCTCTTTATTTAACTTCAAAGTTAAAGGAGTTAGGTGTTTCTTTTTATTATGAGTCTATTACAAATCAAATTTTTCCTGTAATTACTAAACAAGAGATGGAAGCTTTAAAGGAAGATTATTTATTTGAAATATGGAAATATATTTCTGATGATAAAGTTGTAATACGTTTAGTAACAAGCTTTACTACAACACTTGAAATTTGCCAAAATTTTATTGATTATTATAAACGTAAAGTAAAAAAAGAACAATGAAAAAAACAAATGAATTTTTAATATTTTTTCTAAGCTTTTTTCGAATAATATTTGACAAATACCTTGCATAGGTGTTATAATGACTCTAACTATGAAGAAAGAGGGGAATTTTTATGGCATCATTACATTTAGATGATTATGATAAAAAAATTATACACTTATTGCAGGAAGATTCTTCGATTTCGAATATTGATTTATCTAAGAAAATTGGCTTAGCACCATCTTCTTGCCTTTTAAGGGTTAAAAATTTAAAAGAACAAAAGGTTTTAAAACAATTTACAACAATTGTTGATGAAAAGATTTTAGGATTTGAAATAACTTGTTTTGCAAAAGTAGCGTTACAGCCATTAAATCGTGAGACTTCAACAACATTTATTAATGAAGTTAAAATGATACCTGAGGTAATAGAATGTTATACAATTACAGGTGAGGCAGCCTTTTTGTTGAAAATCGTTGCTAAAAGCTTTCAATATTATCGAAATTTTGTTTTTGATAAGCTTTTAAGTATACCTCATGTTTCTAATATTGATACTTCAATAGTAGTTGCTACAGAAAAGAAAACAAATTTAATTCCTTTAGATTAATTTTTAGAACCTTTATAGGTTCTTTTTCTTTGCTTAAATTTATTTTTTTTTGGAGGATTTATGAAAGGGATTAAAAAAATAATTCAGTGGAGTTCTTCGTATATTCCACTTTTTATATTGATTATATTACTATTTATAATTTTGCAATGGTTATATTCTTATTTACCTTTATTTGTTCAATATGTTTTTCAAGTATTAGAAAATAAGAATACTGACGTAGCATTGCCAAATTTTATTTTAAATATATTTTCGGCCTATAAAGACCATATAACTATCATTTTAGTTGTTAGTTTAACTATGATTATAGTTCAAGCTATTCGCTCTATTATGAGATTTTCATCTAATTATCTACAAGGAGCATTAGCACAATATTTAGGGTTTGATTTAAGGGTTAAAATGTATAATCATATATGTAACTTAGATTATACTTACCATAATAATATGGATATTGGAGATATGATTCAAAGATGTAGTTCAGATATTGATCAGGTTAGTACCTTTGTATCTGCCCAAGTTCCTAACTTTATTAATATTTTTGTCACTGTTGGAATAGGGGCATATCAAGTTTATCAGATATCTCCGATTTTAATGCTAATAAGTGTTTTAATTTTACCTTTTACAGCTATATCTTCGATTATTTATTTTCGATATTGTAATAAGAAATTTAAAGAAATTGAAGAGGCTGAAAGTAAAATGACAACTATTATTCAAGAAAATGTCAATAATGCAAGAGTTGTTAGGGCTTTTTCTAATGAAGATTATGAATTTAAAAAAATGGATGCAGCTAGCAAGGATTATTCTAGCAAAAATCAAAAGTTTAATAGTGTTATGGCTATTTTCTGGGGCTGTAGTGATTTTGTAGTCTTTTTACAATACGCTATTACATTAGGTTGTGGTATATATTTAAGCCAAAAAGGACTTATGCAATCATCTGATATAGTTGCTGCATTACTATTGATGGGTATGTTAATATGGCCAATGCGTGGCTTAGGAAGAATTATTGCATCTTTTGGTAAAGCCTCAGTTGCTGCAAATAGAATTAATGAGGTATTAGAGGTTAAAGATGAATTTGTAATTAATGGCGATAAAAAGCCAATAATTAAGGGTAACATAGAGTTTGAACATGTTTCATTTAAATTTAAAGATGATAACAAGCATTTATTAAATGATATTTCATTTAAAATTAAGTCAGGTCAAACAGTAGCTTTAGTTGGTAAAACTGGAAGTGGTAAATCTACAATTTGTAATTTACTTACAAGGTTATTAGAAATAGATTCTGGCTGTATAAAAATAGACGGTGTAGATATAAAAGAAATTGATAAAAAATATTTAAGAAGTAATATAAAATTAATTCTTCAAGACCCTTTTTTATTTTCTAAGACTGTTTATGAAAATATTGCAATTACAGATAATAATATCAAAGAAAATGATGTTTATAGAGCCGCTTCAGTAGCATCAATTCATAATGAGATATTAAACTTTGAAAAAGGATATAAAACTATTGTTGGAGAAAAGGGAACAACCTTAAGTGGTGGTCAAAAGCAAAGGGTGGCTATTGCTAGAATGCTAGTAACCAAGGCTCCTGTTTTAATATTTGATGATTCTTTATCGGCTTTAGATACCCAAACAGATATGATGATTCGAAGAGCTTTAAAGGAAAAAGATCCTAATCAAACTATGATTATTATCACCCATAGAACGACTACTGCCAAGGAAGCAGATTTAATTTTGGTTTTACAGGATGGTAAGATTGTTCAACAGGGTAATCATAACGAGCTTGTTAAGCAGGATGGATTATATAAGGAATTATGGGGTATTCAGGGAATGCTAGAGGATAATTTCAAAAAGCTATTGGAGAAAGGAGAGTAATGATATGCAATTAGATGAAGAGATTTTGGATTTAGATTACAAAAGTAAAGATAAAGGCCCATGGAAAAAAATTATAAAAACAGTTTTAAGACATAAGGGCATTTCATGTGGCTTAATTTTATCAGTAATTTGCTTAGCCTTTTTAGATGTTTTTTATCCAATATTAAATAAGTATGCACTAGATCATTATTTTGTTTCAAATGCTGATTATTCCTCAGTTTGGTTATTTATAATCTTGTATTTAGTTGTAGCAATAGCCTATGGTTTATGCGTATTTTCTTTTTTATTTTTTGCAGGTAAGGTAGAAGTTGCTACATCATATGATTTACGAAAAGAGGCCTATCTTAATTTGCAAAAATTACCATTTTCTTATTTTGATAAAACAGCTCAAGGCTGGATTATGGCAAGATTAACCTCAGATGCTCGAAAGCTTAGTGAGATAATATCGTGGGGTGTTGTTGATTTATTTTGGGGCCTTCTTACTATGTTTGGAATATTAATTGTATTGATGATTTATAACATTAAGCTGTCTTTGATTATTATCATTTTATTGCCATTTTTATTTATAATAACATATTTTATTAGAAAGAAAATTCTAAGATCATATCGTGATGCTAGAGCATGTAATTCTAAAATTACAGCTAGCTATAACGAGGGCTTTATGGGTGTTAAAACAACTAAATCCTTGGTAATAGAGGAAAAAAATAGTGATGAATTTTTGCGTAAGGCTGTTTATTACAAGAAATCATCCTTAAGAGCTGTGATGTTTTCCTCCTTATTTGGGCCAATTATTTTTATTCTATGTTATTTTTGTGTTGGAACGACCTTATATGTAGGAACCCTGTTGGCTATTAGTGTTTCTTCATTGTATGTTTTTGTTGATTATACAATTAAATTTTTTGATCCGGTTATGTCGGTTTCAAATATTTTGGGAGAGTTTCAACAGGCTCAAGCCTCAGCTGAACGAATTATTTCTTTAATTGAAAAACAGGCTGATATAGTTGACAGTCCCGAGGTTATTGAAAAATATGGAACAATTTTTCATCCTAAATATGAAAATTTTGAACCTTTGGTTGGTGATATAGAGTTTAAAAATGTTACATTTAAATATGATGAAGGACAAACTGTTTTAAAAGACTTTAATTTAAAAATAAAGCATGGTTCTAATGTTGCTTTAGTTGGACATACAGGTAGTGGCAAATCTACAATTGTTAATTTAATATGTAGATTTTATGAGCCCACAAGTGGTGATATCTTAATTGACGGTAAAAGTTATAAGGATAGAAGTATTACGTGGTTACATTCTAATTTAGGATATGTTTTACAAACGCCACAGTTGTTTTCTGATACCATTTTAGAAAATGTTAGATACGGAAATCTAAATGCTACTGATGAGGAGTGTATAAGAGCCTTAAAACTAGTTTCAGCAGATGAATTTATTGAAAAACTTGATGATGGCTATAATACCTTTGTTGGAGAAGGTGGAAATAAGCTATCTTTAGGTGAAAAGCAGTTGATTTCTTTTGCAAGAGCTATAGTTAATAACCCACAGCTTCTTATTTTAGATGAGGCAACCTCATCAATTGATACTAAAACTGAGGGCCTTATTCAAAAGGCTATTGAAGTCGTGTTAAAGGGAAGAACAAGCTTTATTATTGCCCATAGATTATCAACAGTTGTTAACGCTGATGTAATTTTAGTTATGAAGGATGGAAAGATAATAGAAAGCGGTACTCATGAGCAATTATTAAATCAAAAAGGGTATTATTTTAATTTATTTAAAAATCAATTTATTGATACAATGGAATATTCAAATTAGTTTTGATATAATAAGCTTAGTAGGAGGTTTGTATATGATTAAAAATAATTATCATACTCACGTTAGTTACTGTAATCACGCCATAGGTGAGGTAGAGGATTATGTAAAAATGGCAATCTCCCTAGGCTTTGATGAAATTGGTATTACCGATCACGCTCCTATTCCCGAAATTTTTATGAACAAGACTGATTATGAGCATAATTGGTGTAGTGAAAATATGAAAGTAGAAACTATTGATAAATATTTAAACGATATTAAAGAATGCCAAAACAAATATAGTGATAAAATTAAAATTTTATCTGGCTTTGAATCAGAGTTTTTACCAAAGGAATTAGAATTTTATAAATTCTTAAGATCAAAGGTTGACTATCTTAATTTAGGCATCCATTATTTTGAATATAATAATAAAATTTACAATACCTATAGCGATGTTGATGAATATAGTCTTGATGGTTATGTTAAGGCTTGTATTTTAGCTATGGAAAGTGGATTATTCAATACATTAGTACACCCTGATTTATTTATGTATAATTATCCTAAATTTGATGATAAATGTATACTTGCGACTAAAGCTATTATTACCTCAGCTATTAAAAATAATGTTTATCTAGAAATTAACGCAGGAGGAGTACGTCATAGTCGTAAAAACAAGGTTTTTGATAGGTTTTTATATCCAAATATAGATTTTTGGAAGATATGTAAAAATTACCCAGAACTTAAAATAATAATAGGAGCTGATAGTCATAAGCCTAGTGAATTAGGAAGCGATGAAATACAAGAGGTATGTCAGTTTGCTGAAGAATTGGGGTTAAATGTTTTACAGAGGATGGAAATATTACATTGATGAAAAAAATTAACAAAAATTATACTTATTATGAATATCAAAATAGTCATGAAATGTTTGCGGCTTTAGATGATTTTTTAAAATTAGGCTATGTAATTTGTGATTCCATTTTTTTGTGCGTGGAATTGGTTAAGAATAATGACTATGTTCTTTTAAGTTATATTCATATTTCAAATCCTAATGAAAATATTAAAACGCAAATTAAGGCTTTATATACTCCCTGCGAGGTAATTTATCCAAATTATGATAATACATTACTCAATGTAATATCAGAAATTAGAAACAATTATGGATATGATGCTAAATATAGGTCATTTAATCTTTTTGATAAGCCATATTCAAAGGTTGTTCTTATGATTTTAGATGGCTTAGGAACAAATGTGTTAAATAGTAATTTGGATTCAAATTCTTTTTTAAGAAAAAATTTTGTAAATAGTTGTCAAGCTATTTTTCCCTCAACAACTGCTTGTGCTACAACTACTATTAAATCGGGTTTAACCCCTATTTCTACAGCCTGGTTAGGATGGGAAAACTATTTAAAGGAATTAAATCGTAATGTTGTTTTATTTACAGGTGTTAATTACTATAATGATGAGCCAACTGGTGTACTTCCCGTTAAATATATTCCTTACAACATGTTTTATGATGATATGGACGTTGATGGCTTTGTAGTTGAGCCTGATTTTTCAAATCCTAAATATAAATTTGATGATTTATTAAAGAAAAGTCTTAACATAAATCATAAATATCCTAAATCAATTCAATATGTATATTATCAGGAGCCAGATGGCTTATTACATAGTTACGGTTGTTATTCTTTACAAGTTAAAGATTTCTTAAAGGAAATTGACAATAAGATAAAAAATTATGCCAACAGTCTAGATGATGATACAATATTGATTATTAGTGCTGATCATGGACATACTGATGTTAATCCTATAGATTTTTATGCTTGTAAGCCATTATTGAGATTGCTAAAAAGGCCACCTTCAAATGATTCTCGTTGTATAACATTTAGCGTTATAAAGTCAAAGGAAGAAGAGTTTGAAAAATTATTTAATATACTATTTGGTAGTATTTATAGGCTATATAAAAGTCAAGATGCTATAGATATGGGTTTTTTTGGTAACAAAAGTGATTTAATAAATCCAAGATCATATGATTTTTTGGCTGATTATGTGGCTATAGCTAATAATAAATATTATTTTAACTATAAATCTATTGATAATCATATTTTTAAAAGTCATCATGGTGGAATAACCAAGGATGAGATGATTATACCTATATGTATTTTTAGAAAGTAGTGATTGTATGAAAAAAGAAATTATTGAAACCTTATCTAATGGCTATGTGATGGGTAAAATTAAATGTATTGTAGAATCTAAAGTAGAGACTAAAAATACTACTGTCTTTGAAATTGAAAAATTTGATTTAGCTATAAAAAAATCATTATTACAAATAGCTAAACTAAAAGAATCAAATCAAAATATGCAGGATTATCTATCTATTCAAGAATTAATGATTAGTGATCCAAGTCTTACTAAGCAAGTTCATAGCTTCATCGAGGTTAATAATGTATCTGCTAAGGATGCTGTTTGTGAAGTGATGGCTGAATTTATGGACGGACTTAAAAAGTCAAGCTCATCCTATTTAAAGGAACGTTCTACAGATATGGAGGATGTTTTAAATAGAATCGTTGAAAATCTTAACGATGTGGTTGAAAAAAAAGAAAGTGAGCCTTATATTTTATTTACTAAGACATTATACCCTAGCTATTTAATTGCTAATATGCATAACATATTAGGTATTATAACTAATTATGGAGGATATACCTCTCATACAGCTATATTATGTCGTTCTTTAGATATTCCATTTGTAGTTTGTGATGGTGATTTTGTTGAAAATAGCTTAGTCATCATAGATACTAGAAAAGGACTTGTGATTACAGATCCAAGTGAAGATGAAGTAACGAGATGTAGGATTAATATGGAAAAAAGAGGCTCCTTTGAAAAGAAAGCAATTGCTCATCCTGGATTTATGTTTTTAGCTAATGTTAGCTCTAATTTAGATTTAAGCAGAGTCTTAGATTATGGTTTTGATGGTATTGGTCTTTATCGTACAGAAATGATTTTTATGAATACACATAGACCATATTCTATGAATGAACAATATGAGATTTATTTAGAAACTGTTCAAAAAATGCAGGGTAAAATCGTCTGTTTTAGGACGTTTGATGTTGGAGATGATAAGCAGCTTCCATACTTAAAAACTTTTAAAAAGGGTATTGATAATTATAAAAATAATCCAATTTTATTTATTGAGCAAGTTAGTGCTATTTTGAAGGCTAATATTTATGGTAATGTTAGAATTATGTTTCCGATGATCGAGTCTAAAGAAGAGTTTTTGTATTTAAAGCGTTGGGTTTTAAAAATTAGAGAGGAAAACCAGTATAATATGCCTAAAATTGGCATGATGCTTGAAACTAAAGAGGCTTTAGAGCATATTGAGGAATTTAGTGATGCTGACTTTATTTCCATTGGTACTAATGATTTAACTAATCAATTATATCAAATTAGTCGCGATGATGGTATAGATAGGATGGATAGCTATATTGATGATTTATTAGTAAAGCTTAAAAAAGTTGTTAAGTTTTGTAATGACAATAATATTTGTTTATCTGTTTGTGGAGAATTAGCCTCAGTTACTAATGCTGCCATTTCATTTTATAAAATAGGCATTAGAAATTTATCAGTTGCACCATCAGCTATTAGGATGCTTAATATGGTTTACGACGAATATCAAAAAATAAAGGAATAATATTACAATTAAAGTAAATAATATAATTGTCAAATCTTGACAAATGGAGTGATAAAATGAAAGAGACAGGCGTTGTTCGTCGTCTAGATGAATTAGGAAGAGTAGTTATTCCCAAGGAAATCCGTAGTAGACTAAAGATAAAGAATGGCGATTTGGTAGATATTTTTACAAATAATGAAGAAATTATCTTGCAAAAATATCATCCTCTTAGTCGAGATATATTACCAATAAGGTCAGTCTTAAAGGCCTTTAAAAGGGTTTATAATGTTGATTTCATTTTATTTGATTCGTCTAAGGTTTTATATTCTACCTATAACGAAATATCAAGTGGTGAAAATATTAATCAAGAATTTATTCAAAAAATTCAAGTTTATTTGGATAAAGAGTTGTCTTCAAAATTAAATATAAATATCATTGAAAATTATAAGCTTGAAAAAGATATTTTTATTCAAAATATTCAGATTGATTATGAAGATTTTGGATATATTGCTATATGTGATGATATGATAAGTAAAAAAGATAAGGACACTATAGAAATTATAAAGCTTTATTTTCAATATATTCAAAATTAAATTTAGAGCTTGTAGGAAATCCTAATTTGAAAAAGTATGTGGACGTGATAATATATCACGCCCTTTTCTTTATTTAGAATTTACTTTTATGTAAAATTTTAGTATAATACTTGTGTGCGTTTTACGTAATACAATATTTTAACTGGAGATTATAAATTATGAGTACATTAGTGGTTGTAGGCTCTCAATGGGGCGATGAAGGAAAAGGTAAAATTACAGATTATATGGCTCAAGAGGCTGATGTTGTTGTAAGAAGCCAAGGTGGAAATAATGCAGGGCATACTATTGCATTTGGTGGTAATAAGTTTGCATTAAGAAGTATTCCATCAGGAATATTTAATCCTAAAATTAAAAATGTAATGGCCAATGGTATGGTTATAGATCCTAAGCAAATGCTTGAGGAATTACATGGATTAGAGGCTAAAGGCATAAAGGATTATCAATTGTTTATTTCTAATCGTGCCCATGTTGTTTTACCATATCATCAACAATTAGATGGTGCGATGGAAAAATTTAAGGGCGATAAGAAAATTGGAACTACTAAGCGTGGAATAGGACCTTGCTATGCTGATAAGGCTAATCGTATAGGTATTAGAATTGCTGATTTAATTGATCCAATAGCCTTTAAGCAAGCTTTAAAGGATGCTTTAACAATCAAAAATATGGAGCTTCAAATGTTAGGCGAAAAAACTTTTGAATTCGAGCAAATATATGATGAATATAGTAAATATGCTTTAGAAATTAAGCCTTTTGTCTGTGATACATCTTTATTGCTAGAAGAGGAAATTGAAAAGGGATCTAAGATTTTATTTGAAGGTGCTCAAGGAGTTATGCTTTGCCTTGATCATGGTACCTATCCTTATGTAACATCATCTTCACCAACAGGTGCTAGTGTGCCATTAAATGCTGGTATTGCTCCTAAATATATTCAAAATGTATTAGGAATATGTAAGGCTTATACAACAAGGGTTGGTGAAGGACCTTTCCCTACTGAAATTGATGGCGATATTGCAACTTATATTCGTGAGCGTGGTCATGAATATGGAACAGTAACCAAAAGACCTCGCCGTGTTGGTTATTTAGATTGTGTAAGTTTAAATTATGCTAGAAGAGTATCAGGAATTAATTATTTAGCTATTATGCTTTTAGATGTTTTATCTGGCTTAGATACTTTAAAAATTTGTTATGCATATGAAATGGATGGTAAAATTATAAATACTGTTCCTGCTTCTTTATTAGAATATGAAAAATGCAAGCCACTATATATTGAGCTTCCTGGCTGGCAAGAGGATATTTCTAAAGTAACTTCTTTTGAAGAGCTACCTATAAATGCTCAAAATTATATTAAAAAGATAGAAGAATTAACTAAAACTGAAGTGGCCATTTTCTCAGTTGGACCTGACCGTCTTCAAACAATTAAATTGAAGGAATTATTTTAATGAAAGAATATATTTTAGTTTCAGCCTGCTTGTTAGGTAGAAATACTAAATATAATGGTAAAAATAATTTGGTAGATAATATAGAAGCTTTAAAGTCTAAGTATAATATATTACCTATATGTCCGGAGGTAAGTGGTGGATTACCTATACCAAGACTTCCTAGTGAGGTATCTATTGACAGGGTGATATCTAGCTTGGGTGATGATGTTACTATTAATTTTTATAAGGGGGCCAATATTACTCTTAAGTTAGCCTTAAAGTTTCATGTTACATTTGCTATATTAAAAGATGGATCTCCATCTTGTGGTAGCAGCTATATTTATGATGGAACATTTACACATACTAAAATAAATAAAATGGGTATCACTGCTAAACTTTTAGCTAGTAATAATATAGCCATTTATACTGAAAACGATATTGAAAAGCTTCTTCAGAAATAATGTTTATATTTTAAATTAGGGTACTATTATAGGTGCCTTTTTTTAATTAGATATTAAAAATTATATTTAATTTTATTTGCTATGAACTAATATTGAATAAGATCAATTTGTTTTTTTGATTATGTATCATATATTGTGAAACTATATTGACTATTTTTTTAGCTTATGACCATTATTTTTAGTTTTAGAGTGCCATATTTTCATTTTAAGCTAATTGTGTATTCCTATACATTTACAAATAAAAATTGATTTTAGAGGGTTTATATTGAAAAAAAGTGTATAATGTGATATAATATCTTGAAAAGGGGTTTTAAAATGAAGACAGTCAAAATTAACGATGAATACATAACTTTACAACAACTATTAAAAATGGAAAACATCATATCTTCAGGTGGAGAAGCTAAGTATTTTTTAGCTGAAAACCCCGCAGTAGTTGATGGTGAGATAGAAAATAGAAGAGGCCGTAAGTTATATAAAGATATGGTCATTAAAATTGGCAATGAAGAATTTGTTATTAAATGATAAAAAATATAAAATTACAAAATTTTAGAATTTTTGATGATTTGATTGTTGATACCTCTGCCTCATTAATCATTATAAGTGGCAAAAATGCTACTGGAAAAACGTCGCTTTTAGAGGCTATATATATAGCTTCAACATCTAAAAGTCATAGAACTAATATGCTTAATACGGCTATAAAAAATAATTGTGATTTTGCAGTAGTAGAAATAGATTTTATAAAAAAGCTTAAGGTTGTTATTTATAAAGAGGGTAAGAGTTGTTTTATTAACAATTCTGAGGTTAATAAAATAAGTGACTATATAGGAAATCTTCATGTTGTGATGTCATCACCATTTGATTTAAGTTTAATTCAAGGAAGTAAAGCTGTTAGAAGGCACTTTTTAGATTTGGAGTTGTCTTTATTAGATAAAGAATATTTAAGACAATCATCTATCTATAAAAGATTATTAAAGGAAAGAAATGAAATTTTAAAAGCTTCTAGTATAGATTTTAAGTATTTGGATGTCATAACTAAACAAATGGTTCAATGTCTTTTATATATCTATAAAGCACGTGTTAAGTTTTTAAATGATTTAAATGAAATTTTAGTTGATATTACTAGTTCAATGAAGATTGAAAATATAAGATTAGATTATATCAAAACATATGAAGATGATATTTATTCATCATTTGAAAATAAAAAGAAAGTCGATTTAGCTAACAAGGTAACTACTATTGGCACTCATCGAGATGATTTTGATATATATATCAATGATTTAAAAGCTAATGTGTATGCTTCTGAGGGACAATGCCGAATGATCTGTATAGTAATTAAATTGGCTCTAAAGGAATATATAAAAAATATTTCCAAAGTCGAACCGATACTATTGTTAGATGATGTTTTTGCAGCCTTAGATCAGAAAAGAATTGTAGAACTTACTAAATATGTTTTAAAATCACAACAAGCTTTTATAACTACAACATCAATTTTAGAAATACCTGATGAACTATTAAAACAGGCTTTAATAATAAGAATGGATAATAAAAAGGAGAATAGAGATGGAAAACAACAATAATAATTATAGTGCTTCTAATATTCAAATTCTTGAAGGATTAGAGGCTGTAAGAAAAAGACCTGGTATGTATATTGGCTCAACTGGACCAAGAGGTTTACATCATTTGGTTTGGGAAATAGTTGATAACTCAATAGATGAGGCTTTGGCTGGCTATGCTGATCATATTGAGGTGGAAATATTACCAGATGATGTCATTTGTATAACTGATAATGGTCGTGGTATGCCCGTTGATATTCATCCTAAAACTCATAGACCAGCTGTTGAAACTATTTTTACAGTTTTGCATGCTGGTGGTAAATTTGATGGTAGTTCATACAAGGTTTCTGGTGGACTTCATGGTGTTGGTGCCTCTGTTGTTAATGCTTTATCTGAGTGGCTAGAGGTTACCGTTCATCGTAATAATAGGGAATATTTCCAACGATATGAAAGAGGCCATGTCGTTTGTGATTTGAAGGAATTCGGAGAGTCTAATCACACTGGTTCAAGGGTAAAATTTAAGGCTGATAAGGAGATTTTTACTGAAACTACAACCTATGATTATGAAACCTTAAGAAGTAGAGTTCAACAGTTAGCCTTTTTAAATAAAGGAATCCGTATATCAATTCGTGATTTAAGAGGAGAACAAACTATTGAAAATGAATATCATTATGAAGGTGGTATAAAAGAATATGTTGCCTTTTTGAATAAGGATAAAAAGGTTATAAATGATTCTATTATTTATTGTGAAAATGAAAAGGATAATATTCAGGTGGAAATAGCCGTTCAATATAATGAAGATTATACTACAACTATTTATTCATTTACTAATAATATTCATACTCATGAAGGTGGTACTCATGAGGAAGGCTTTAGAATGGCCCTTACTAGATGTCTAAAAAAATATGCTGAGGATAATAAGCTAATAAAAAAGGATGAGGAAATTAATAATGAGGATGTAAGAGAGGGTTTAACAGCCATAGTTTCTATTAAGCATCCTAATCCTCAATTTGAAGGACAAACTAAAACTAAATTAGGAAATACTGAGGTTCGTGCGATTGTATCTCAAAGCTTTTCTGAGGCTTTAGATCGTTACCTATTAGAAAATCCTAAGGAAGCTAAAGCTATTATTGATAAATGTTTATTAGCATCTAGAGCTAGGGTAGCAGCTAGAAAGGCCAGAGAGGCAACTCGTCGTAAGTCGCCATTAGATGGCTTAATGCTTAATAGTAAGCTAGCTGATTGTCGTTGTAAGGACCCAGCTAAATCTGAGATGTATTTAGTAGAGGGAGATTCAGCCGGTGGTAGTGCTAAATCAGGACGAGATAGTGAGTATCAAGCTATTTTACCATTACGTGGTAAGGTTTTAAATGTCCAAAAGGTTAGATTGGAAAGAGCTTTATCAAATAATGAAATCTTATCTATGATTCAAGCTATAGGTACAGGTATTGGTGAAGAATTTGATATTACTAAGGCTAGATATCATAAAATAGTAATTATGACCGATGCCGATGTAGATGGTGAACATATTTGTATATTGTTATTAACATTCTTTTATCGTTTTATGCCACAGCTTATTGAAAATGGTTATATTTATGTGGCTAAACCACCTCTTTATAAGGCTCAGTATGGTAAGCAGGTTAGATATGCTTATTCAGATGAAGAACTAGAAAATATTAAGGGTGAATTCCCTGATAAAAAGCTTGATATACAGCGTTATAAAGGTCTTGGTGAAATGGATCCTGAGCAGTTATGGGAGACCACTATGGACCCAGTTTATAGAACCTTAGTTCAGGTTCATCTTGAAGATGCTATTATAGCAGATCAAACATTTGAGATGTTAATGGGTGAAGAGGTTGAACCTCGTAAAAAGTTTATTCAAGAAAATGCGCATTATGCGAACAATTTAGATGTATAGTGGTGATGATATGAACGAAAAAGATTTAGAATTTGATCTTGCTAATCAACAGCATGATAAGATAGAACAATTAGATATTAATCAAAAGGTAAAAACATCCTTTTTAAATTATGCCATGAGTGTTATTATAGCTCGTGCCCTACCAGATGCTAGAGATGGCTTAAAGCCAGTTCAGCGTCGTATATTATATGGTATGAATGAACTAAAGGTTTTTTCTAATGTTGCCCATAAAAAGTCTGCCCGTATTGTCGGTGATGTTATGGGTAAATACCATCCTCATGGTGATTCATCAATCTATGAGGCTATGGTTCGTATGGCTCAAGACTTTTCTTATCGTTATACTTTAGTTGATGGTCATGGAAATTTTGGTAATATTGATGGTGATGGTGCTGCCGCTATGCGTTATACAGAAGCACGTATGTCCAAAATTTCTATGGAAATGCTTAGAGATATTGATAAAAATACAGTTGATTTTTCCGATAACTATGACGCAACAGAGGTTGAGCCTAATGTTTTACCAGCAAGATTTCCAAATTTATTGGTAAATGGTTCTACTGGTATTGCTGTTGGTATGGCTACGAATATTCCCCCTCATAATTTATCTGAGGTTATTGACGGCGTTATAGCTTTAATTCACAATGAAAATATTACTAGTGAGGAGCTAATGCGTTATATTCCAGGCCCTGATTTTCCAACAGGAGGATTAATATTGGGACTTACAGGTCTTAAAAATGCTTATACAACTGGTAATGGCTCTATTGTCATCCGTTCTAAAACTGAAATTGAGCATATGAAAAATGGTAAAAGCCATATAGTTGTTACAGAAATACCTTATATGCTTAATAAAACACGTTTAATCGAACGAATTGCTGAGGTGGCAAAAGAAAAGATTGTTGACGGTATTACTGATTTACGTGATGAATCTAACCGTAAGGGTATTAGAATAGTTATTGAACTTCGTAAGGATGTCAACCCTGAGGTTCTTTTAAATAATCTATATAAATACACTCAGCTTCAACAAAGCTACGGTATGAATATGATTTGCCTTGTTGATAATAAGCCTAAGGCTATTACTTTAAAAGAGGCTTTAGAGGTTTATTTAAAACATCAAATTGAGGTCATTACAAGAAGAACCCAATTTGATCTTGATAAAGCGTTAGCTCGTATTCATATTTTAGATGGTTACATTATAGCTCAGGATAATATCGAAGAAATTATTCAAATTATAAGAAGCACAAACGACGGTACTGAAAAAGAAAAGCTTATGCAAAGATTTATGCTATCTGATTTACAGGCTCAAGCTATTTTGGATATGCAATTACGTCGTTTATCAGGTTTAAATAGAGATAAGATTTTACAAGAACATCAAGAGCTTGTTGTAGCATGTGAAGGCTATAGAGAAATTTTAGGCTCTACTGACAAGAAAAAGGAAATTATTGAAACTGAACTTTTAGATATTAAACAAAAATATGGTGATGCAAGAAAGAGTGAAATTTCTTTACATACCGATATAAACATCGAAAATGAAGATTTAATACCAAGAGAGGATGTTATTATTACCATTACTAATAAGGGTTATGCTAAACGTATGAAGCAGGATGCATATAAGACTCAAAGCCGTGGTGGTGTAGGAATGAGTGGTATTAAAACAAACGAAAATGATGATGTTAGCTTTATATTACCTACCTCAACCCATAATCATTTATTATTCTTTACTAATAAAGGTAGAGTTTACACTATTAAGGGCTACCAAATCCCAGAATGTAGTAGAATTTCTAAAGGTATTCCTTTAGTAAATACTTTACAATTTCAGCCTGATGAGTCATTAGCTGCTGTAACTACCGTTAAAAGCTTAGATGATGATTTATCATATTTATTCTTTGTAACTAAAAAAGGAATTGTTAAAAGAACAGTATTATCACAATTTAAAAATATTAGAACTAATGGTATAATTGCGATCAATCTTTCTGATGATGATGAATTATTACAAGTAGAGGTTACAGATGGTAGTCGTGAAATTGTCTTAGGAGCTTCTAATGGTAAGGCTATTCACTTTAATGAAAATGATGTTCGTCCTATTGGCCGTAGTGCGGCTGGTGTTAGAGGTATGAGTTTAGGTCCTGCTGACAAAATAGTTGGTGCGGCTATTGTAACAGATGAATATAATCAAATTTTAGTCGTTACCGAGAAAGGCTTTGGTAAACGTTCTACTATCGATGAATATCGTTTACAAGGTCGTGGCGGTTCAGGAGTTAAAACACTTAATGTTACCGATAAAAATGGAGCTTTAGTAGCTTTGAAGAGTGTTAATGATATGCAGGATTTAATTATAACAACCGATAAGGGTGTAATAATTCGTATGCATATTTCTGACATATCTCAAACAGGTCGTGCTACACAAGGAGTTAAGCTTATAAGACTTAAGGATGACCAATCTATAGCTACTGTGGCAGTAGTTGCTCATCAAGAAGAGGAAAATGGCGAAGATGTAGCATCCCAAGATTTACAAAACACTATCAATAAAGAAGAAGTATCTGAATAAAAATAAATACTAGTGCTGTATTATTTGGCACTAGTATTTTTTAAATTTTAAAAAAATCCAATAAAACACGGTTGTAAATTTGTATAATATTATGGAAGTTGGTGTAGTATGCAAGATGAAGAGCGCATAAAGGAGCTTTTTAGGCATTTAAAAAATAATGAATTAAATTATTTTGATGAATTTTATAATTTGACCAAACAAAGTGTTTTTTATATGGCTTATTCAATTTTAAAAAATAACGATTTATGTGAGGACATCTTACAAGAGACCTATTTAAAATTTTTAAAGCATATTAATAGAATTCACTTAGAAAAATCTATTATAGGTTATTTGTTAAAAATCAGTAAGAATTTGAGTCTTAATCTTTTGAAAAAAAGAAGCAGAGAAACAGTTATGGAGTTTGATAATGTTTGTGATAATGACATAAAGGAACAAGATAACTTTGAATTATTAGAAAAAATCAGCCAAATTTTAAAGCCCCAGGAGTTTCAAATAGTTGTATTGCATGTTATTAATGGATTAACCCACAAGGAGATTGCTAAAATTACTAAAAGGCCACTAGGTAGTATTACCTGGGCATATAATAATGCGATGGCTAAGGTGAGGAGGGAATTACAAAATGAAGATTGAAGATAAAATTAAACAAGAAGCTTATAGCTACGATATTAAAACTTCATCAAGTGATATCTTAAATCAATTAAATAAAAATAAAAAACCAGCTTGGTATTTAAAGTATCGCTATGCGATTTCATTTTCATTAATAGCTATAATAGCAGTACTTATAATTATTCCAACACTATTTATAAACAAAGAAAATAACAATGGAAATAATAATAGTGTTTATGTAGAAAACACTAGTTCTAAATTAAATGATACATCACTTCTTTCAGCTATGTCTTTTCAATTATTTTATGGTGGATCAATGTTTGATGCCACTAATAAATCAACTTCTACTAAGTTAGGTATTGCTAAAGTAACTACAGAAGATTTTAATAGAGCTCAAGCAAAATATGAGGAGATTTATCCTATCATACAAACTATGTTTAATAATAAAAATGGGCTTTATTCTTGTTATGAATCCTGTGATTTTATTTATGAAAATAATCAATATAGCTATTATATGCAAGTTGCTGAATTTGGTATATATTTACAAGCTGATATAATGAATACAGATAAAAGAATTCAGGCTTTGTATTTTTTAAACGATCAGTATTATCTTGGCTTTATAGAAGCCTCTATAGAAAATGATGAGGCTGAAGTTGAAATGAGCTTTACAAGAGGTAATCAGGTTATAGAAATTGAAAGAGATTTTGAAAAGGAAGAATTTTCTATTGAATATTCAATTTATGAAAATAATAAAAAAATAGAAACATATGAAATAGAAATTGAATATGAAGATGATGAGCTTATATGTGATTATGAATATGAAAATAGTAAAACAGCTTTACAAATAGAAACTAAGGTAATTGATAATTCTTATTTGATATCATATGTTGAAGAGAAAGAACGTAACATTTCTTTAGAAATGATTATGACGATTGTTGATGGGAAACATTTTTATATATTAAATTAAAAAAAATAAAAAAAATCCAATAAAGTAATACTCCTTAATTGTATTATTGGTGAAAGGTGGTAAATACAATGAAAAAAATATTAGTAGTTTTAGTTATATGTTTTGTTAGTTTTTTAAGTTTTGGCTGTAGTAGAAATGTAAATGAAAGTGAACAAGTTACAGACAGTAAGATGCAAACACTAGCTGTAGGAGCTATTACATCAATAGAGGCTACAAGTATCTTTAAAGGCTCTACTGTAAAGACTATGAGTAACACAACTGAAAATTCTGTTGATCCTAGTATTACTTTATTACAACAATCACAGGCCTATTTATCTGATGAAATAAAAGTAGAGACATTAGAATCTGATAGGGATGGTTATATTTATAAGCATGTAGTAACCTTCTTAGATGAAAATTATACTATGTATGTTAAAAATAAAAGGGTTGAAACAGAGTCTGAAGAAGACGAGTTAGAAATAGAAACAAATTATTATGGTATTGTTATCTATGAGGATAAGGAATATCGTTTTACCTGTGAAACTGAATATGAAGAGGATCATGAAGAGACTGAAGAGCAATTAGAGTATAGACTTTATTATAATGATAATTCTGTTGTAGAAATTAAAAAGGAATACGAAACTGAATTTAATGAGGTAGAAGAGGTATTTGCTTATGAAATAAAATCTAATGGTAGAACAATCCAATCATATAAGGTCAAAAAAGAAGTAGAAGGTATGAAAAATACTTTAAAAATTGAACAAAATGATGTTGAATATAAATACCAGTTTTATCAAGAAAATAGTAAAGATTATGTAAAAATAACAAATGAAAAACTAAATTCATATGCAATTTATGAAATTATAACTACAGTAGTTGATGGTGATGTAATAATTTCTTATGAATTAATTATGTAAAAACAAAAAGCTTATGGCTAAATTGCTATAAGCTTTTTATAATGATTTAATGCTTTCTACAGGTCTTTTTTTGGCAATACTATAAACAGGTAAAAAGGTTGATACAAAACCAACTATTAATGATAATGCTATTAGTAGAGTAATTGATTTGCAAATTCTTGATCATGAGAGACAACAATAACTAATTTTTCTTTCGATAGCTTTTTTAAAGTATCTAGCACCTGTTTACCTGTATTTGAATCTAAGGCACCTGTAGGTTCATCAGCCATTATAATTTGTGGTTCTTTAATGAGTGCTCTAGCAATAGCTATTCTTTGTTTTTGTCCACCTGATAGGGTATTTGGTTTTCTTTTTGCAAAATTTTCTAACTCTACCATTTTTATTATTTCATTGATTTTATTTTTATCCTTTGCTTTACCTTGTAACTCTAAGGTTAGGGCAATATTATCTTCAACACTAAATTCATCTAGGATGTTATATTCTTGAAAAATAAAGCCTATAAAGGTATTACGATAAGAGTCAAAATCACTTTTTGAAAATGATTTTGAGCTTTTTCCTTTAACTATAATTTCTCCACTATCACAAATATCAAGTTCTCCACAAACATTTAATAATGTAGATTTACCACTTCCTGATTTACCTAGTAAAAAAAATCATTCCGGTGTTTAGAAATTTAATTGATACATCATCTAAGGCTTTTGTAATTACACTACCTTTAGAAATGTAGGTTTTAACAAGATTTTTAACTTCAAGCACATTATCAACTCCTAATGTAATTATATCATAGTACTTGCAAAAAACTAATAAATCTTCTATACTTATACAAAAGATGAGGTTAATATGAAAACGACAATTGCGGTTAAAGAGCTAGCTAACTTTGTTTGTCAAAGTGGTAATTTAACTTCTGAATTATTTTCTACTTATGACTTATTAAAAGGTAAAAAGGCTCATGAATATCTACAATCTAAATATAATGAAAAATCTTTCAAGGAAGTATATGTAAAAAAAGAAGTAACATATTTAAATAATGAATATATATTACATGGCTTTATTGATGGTCCTGAGTTTTACAGTTGTTATGCTATAAAGTGAGAAAATTGCTAAAATGCGTAT
>ERZ1643246.1586-NODE-1586-length-24384-cov-10.210079_pt1 | contig 24384 bp, 18 predicted proteins | sample MGYA00579265_ERZ1643246 | MGnify/ENA primary metagenome ERZ1643246 (study PRJEB29033, sample SAMEA4952261) | chicken gut metagenome | biome: Broiler Chicken; feature: Gastrointestinal Tract; material: Caecum | place: Ireland | collected 2018 | study: Broiler...
CCTCGGCGTCGCTGCTGCCGCAGTTCTCCAGCACCACCCGGTGCTGCTTCTTGTAGAAGGGGATGTCCGCCTGCCGTGGATAGGCCACGCCGTCCAGATGATACACCAGCCGGTCGATGATCTCCCCGCCCAGCACAGTCTTTTCCAGGATCTCGTGGCAGTCCTCGGGCTTCACATGGATGTACATGACGCCCAGCGGCTCGATGTGGACCAGGGGGCCCATCTCACAGAAGCCGTGGCAGCCGCTCATCTTCACGTGGAGGCTCTTCTCCTCGTCCGTGTCGTGCTTCAGGCCCACGTAGACCTTCAGCCCCCGCTGCTCGCACTCCGCCTTCAGGTTATCGTAGATCTTCATGGCGCCGCCGGCGATGCAGCCGGTCCCGGCACAGATCAGCACGGAGGGCACCTGCTCGCTCTGCTTCAGGGCGTTCCGGGCGTTGGCCTGGAACACATGGAAGCTGTCCCGCGTCATCTTTGCATGTGTCATTGTGCGGCACCCTCCTTCTTCCGGATCTCCTCCACCAGCGCCAGAGCCGCCTCCGGCGTCATTTTGGAGTGGACCTCTCCGTCAATGGTCATCACCGGGGCCAGTCCGCAGGCGCCAAGGCAGGCCACGGTCTCCAGGGTGAACAGTCCATCCGCGGACGTCTTTTTCTTGCCGGTCAGGCCCAGTGCGTCCCGCAGCGCGTCATAGATGGGCCCGGATTTGCGCACATGGCAGGCCGTGCCGGTGCACACCTTGATGATGTGCCGTCCCTTTGCCTCCAGCGAGAAGTTCTCGTAAAAGGTAGCCACGCTGTAGACCTTGGCGGTGCTGATCCCCAGCTTTTCCGCGATCAGGGTCAGGGCGCCTTCGCTGAGGTACTTGTACTCCCCCTGGATCTCCTGCATGATGGCGATCAGGTTGCTCTGCTCGCAGCCGTAGGCGTCGATGATTGCCTCCGCTCTCTCCAGATTCTGCTCCATAAAGTCTCCCCTCATTTGTGAATGATCCTAGCAAAAATGCATAGGGCCCGCACCTCCCGGCGGGCCCCGCATGTGTGCCCCGTTTTTCAAGATCCCAGGCCGGCGTCAGAAGACGCCCTGCTCCATCATGGCCTCCGCCACCCGGCGGAAGCCGGCAATGTTGGCCCCCGCCACCAGGTCATAGCCCAGGCCGTATTCCTCTGCCGCGTCCACGCTCATCTGATAGATGGTATCCATGATCCGGTGGAGCTGGGCGTCCACCTCCTCCGCGGTCCACACCAGCCGTTCGCTGTTCTGGGCCATCTCCAGGGCGCTGGTGGCCACGCCGCCGGCGTTCACCGCCTTGCTGGGCGCCACGATCATCCCCGGCTGCTCCATCAGGAACTTCAGTGCGTCGTTGGTGGTGGGCATATTGGCCACCTCGATATAGTACTTCACGCCGTTGGCGGCGATCCGCCTGGCGGAATCCAGATGTACGTCGTTCTGCATGGCGGAGGGCATCACCACATCCGCCTTCACGCCCCAGGGCTTCTCCCCCGGGAAGAAGGCCGCACCGAACCGGTCCGCATAGTCCTGCACCCGGTTGCGGCCGCTGGCGCGCATCTCCACCAGATAGGCGATCTTCTCGTCCGACACCACGCCGTCCGGGTCATAGACATAGCCGTCCGGGCCGGAGAGCGTGACGACTTTCGCCCCAAGCTCCGTGGCCTTGCGGCAGATGCCCCAGGTCACATTGCCGAAGCCGGCGCAGGCGATGGTCTTGCCGGCGATGTCCTCCCCCTCGTGGGCCAGCACGTTCTGGAGGTAGTACACCGAGCCGAAGCCCGTGGCCTCCGGCCGGATGCGGCTTCCGCCGTAGGAAAATCCCTTGCCGGTGAGGACGCCGTTTTCAAACACGCCCTTCAGCCGCCGATACTCGCCGAAGAGATAGCCGATCTCCCGGCCGCCCACGCCCATGTCGCCGGCCGGCACGTCGATATCCGGCCCGATGTAGCGGTACAGCGCCTGCATGAAGGACTGACAGAACCGCATGATCTCCGCCTCGGACCTGCCGGCTGGGTCGAAGTCCGCGCCGCCCTTGCCGCCGCCGATGGGCAGTCCCGTCAGGCTGTTCTTGAAGATCTGCTCGAACCCCAGGAATTTGATGATCCCCGGGTACACGTTGGCCTGGAACCGGATGCCGCCCTTGTAAGGGCCCAGAGCCCCGTTGAACTGACAGCGGTAGCCCGTGTTGGTGTGCCACCGGCCCCGGTCATCCTCCCAAGTCACCCGGAAGGTGAACATCCGCTCCGGCTCCACCAGCCGGTTCAGCAGATCCACCCGCTCATACTCCGGATGCCTTGCGATCACCGGCTCCAGGGATGAGAGCACCTCCTCCACGGTCTGAACGAATTCCGGTTCGTGGCTGTGTTTCTTCCGCACGTTTTCGATCACGCTGGCCAGATAGGTATCCATGACGCACCCTCCCGTCAAAATTCTGGAAGTCTGTCAAGCTTCTGATGCCTGCTGAGGGGATCTTCTGAACCGGCAAACAGCTGGATATGGCTGCGTTCCGCAGCATTTTTGAACGAGCGTCTCTCTGTATTTGTATTATAACAAAAAATCACCTCCTTGGGAAGTCCCTGATTGTGTAAAAAGCACAGTCCCCTCCTGTGCCTGGTCTCTCCTCCTTCGTCTATTTCCCCAAGCATTTTCCGTTCTTTTGGTGAGTTTGCTTCTGCCGCCGGCCGCCGGTCTTCGGATCCTCTTGCACATTGACCGGTTTTTTCCGACGTTTTCTCCGCATTTTTGTGGAAGTCCATAAAAAGACTGAACGCTTCAAATTTTTCATTGCGCAGGCAGGCTGGCAACGATATAATGAAGACCAAGATCCCGCACAGCCTGCGGAACGATAGGCGGAGGAACTTTCCCAATGATGTTTGCTCTGATCAACATTAGCATGATTATTATCAGCATTATTCTGATTCTGGTGGCGATTATTACGCCGGAAGAGAATAGTGTGTTTGGTCATGCGCAGAGCCGGAACGTCATTTCCGTATCCCGCAGAGCAGCGGTCTAAAAGGATCTGAAACTTTTGAGACGTCTGTGACCCGACACAAGGGGCACAGGCGTCTTCTTTTATGCCGGCGCCCCCGGCAGCAGGGCTGTCCTGCGGGCCATGCGCGTCCGAAGACGCAATGAGAGAAGGAGGAATGCAGATTGAAGATCCGCGCCACCCAGGCCATCCTGGAATGTCTGCTGGAACAGGAGGTGGACACTGTCTTCGGCTATCCCGGCGGCACCATCCTGAACATCTATGACGAATTGTACCGGTATCAGGGCAGGATCCGCCACATTCTGACCGCCCACGAGCAGGGCGCCGCCCACGCCGCAGACGGCTATGCCCGCTCCACCGGAAAGGTGGGCGTGTGCTTCGCCACCTCCGGCCCCGGCACCACCAACCTGACCACCGGCATTGCCACCGCCCACCTGGACTCCTCCCCCGTGGTGTTCATCACCTGCAACGTGGGGGAGAACCTGCTGGGCCGGGACGCCTTTCAGGAGGTGGACGCCACCGGCATCGCCATGCCCATCACCAAGGCCACCTTCCTCGTCCGCTCGGCGGACAAGATCCCGGACGTGATGCGGCAGGCCTTCGCCGTGGCGGCCACCGGCCGGCCCGGCCCGGTGCTGATCGACTTTCTGAAAAACGTCACCGCCCCGGACCAGATGGTGGAGTACGAGTTCATCCCCTGGCAGAAGAACCGTGGCTGTGAGAGCATCCGCAGCCTGAACGCCAGCCACAGCCTGAAGAACCCGGAGCCGGACCGGCAGGACGTGGACAAGCTGCTGGAGATGATCCGCCACGCGGAGCGGCCGTTCCTGATCTGCGGCGGCGGTGTGGTCCGGGGCCGGGCCCACAGGGAGTTCCGGGAGTTTGCCGAGAAGCTGGATGCCCCGGTGGCCATCACCGTCATGGGCGGGGGCGGATTTCCCGGCGCCCATCCCCTGACCACCGGCATGATCGGCATGCACGGCTCCCAGGCCTCCAACGTGGCTACCTCCGAATGTGACCTGCTGATCGCCGTGGGCTGCCGGTTCTCCGACCGGGTGGCCTCCGATCCCGCCTCCTTTGCCGCCCAGGCCAAGATCGTCCAGATCGACATCGACCGGGCGGAGATCGACAAGAACGTGCTGACGGACCACCACATCATCGGCTCTGCCAGAAGGGTGCTGTCCATGCTGAACGAGCGCCTGCCCCAGTACCATCACGAGGCCTGGAAGCAGCATATCCTGCCCATGCGTGCCCCCTCCACCGCCGGGGACAGCGCCCAGCTCACCCCCCAGCAGATCCTGGACGTGATCCAGTATCAGACACCGCCGGAGACCATCGTGGCCACCGACGTGGGCCAGAACCAGATGTGGGCCATCAAGTACCTCCACTTCCGCTATCCCGGCCAGCTGCTGACCTCCGGCGGATTCGGCACCATGGGCTTCGGCCTGGGGGCCGCCATCGGCGCCCAGCTGGGCAACCCGGACAAGCGGGTCATCCACATCACCGGCGACGGCGGGTTCCGCATGAACTGCAATGAGCTGGCCACGGTCCAGTACTACGGCCTGCCCGTCGTCTCCGTGATCTTCAACAACGGCACGCTGGGCATGGTCCGCCAGTGGCAGAGCCTGATCTACGGCGGGCGCTACTCCGCCACCACCCTGGACCGGGGACCGGACTTCGTCAGGCTGGCGGAGGCCTATGGCCTCAAGGGCTTCCGGGCCACCACCCGTGCCGAGGTGGAACAGGCGCTGGCCGCCGCTCTGGACGCCGGCTGCGGCGCCATTATTGACTGCCAACTGGACATTGATGAGATGGTCCGTCCCATGGTGGCGGCGGGCGCTCCCATCACCGACTTCCTGCTGAAGGAGGCAACGACGTGAAACGAGAATTTGACAGCACCCGCAAGCTCTACACCCTCTGCATCCTGGTGGAGGACGTGCCCGGCGTACTGAGCCAGGTGGCCCGTCTCTTCTCCCGGAAGGGATACAACATCGAATCCATCGTCTCCGGTGCCACGGACCGCCCCGGCATCACCCGCATCTCCATCGAGATCCTGGCGGACGAGCTGATGATCGAGCAGATCGCCGCCCAGTGCCGCAAGCTGCTGCCGGTGAAGGCGGTGAAGATCCTGGATGAGGACACCTGCATCCGCCGGGAGATTGCCCTCATCAAGGTCAGCGCCGCCGACCACTCTTCCCGGGATGAGATCATCCAGCTGGTGAGCATCTTCCGGGCCAAGGTCATCGACGTCAGCCGGGAGGCCCTGACCATCTGGGTCTTCGGCAGCGCCAGCAAAAACGAGGCGCTCATCAACATGCTGGAGGATTTCGGCATCCTGGAGATCGCCAAAACCGGTACTATCGCCATCGAACGAGGGCGTAGCACGATATACGACAACAGCAAATTACGGGAGGAATACGACTATGGCAAAAATGTATTATGAGAAGGACTGCGACCTGGCCAAGCTGGACGGTAAGAAGATCACCATCATCGGCTACGGCTCCCAGGGCCACGCCCACGCCCTGAACCTGAAGGAATCCGGCTGCGACGTGTGCGTGGGCCTGCGCCAGGGCAGCCGTCACTGGGCCGAGGCGGAGGCCGCCGGCCTCCAGGTCAAGACCCTGGCGGAGGCCGCCAAGTGGGGCGACGTCATCATGATGCTGGTCAACGATGAGGTCCAGGCCGCTGTGTACCAGGCGGACATCGCCCCCAATCTGGAGGCCGGCAACGCCCTGATGTTCGCCCACGGCTTCAACATCCATTTCAAGCAGATCGTTCCTCCCGCCGACGTGGATGTGCTGATGATTGCTCCCAAGGGTCCCGGCCACACGGTCCGGTCCACCTATGTGAACGGCAAGGGCGTGCCCTGCCTGCTGGCGGTGGAGCAGAACGCCACCGGCAAGGCCTATGACATCGGCCTGGCCTACGCCGCCGGCATCGGCGGCGCCCGGGGCGGCGTGATGGAGACCACCTTCCAGGATGAGACGGAGACCGACCTCTTCGGCGAGCAGGCCGTCCTCTGCGGCGGCGTGGTGGAGCTGATGAAGCTGGGCTTCGAGACGCTGGTGGAGGCCGGCTACGCCCCGGAGAACGCCTATTTTGAGTGCATCCACGAGATGAAGCTCATCATCGACCTGATCAACAAGGGCGGCGTGGCGGCCATGAACTACTCCATCTCCGACACTGCCGAGTTCGGCGAGTACGTGTCCGGCTCCCGGGTCCTGCCCTATGAGGAGACCAAGAAGAACATGAAGGCCGTGCTGCGGGACATCCAGGACGGCGTGTTTGCCGGCAGGTGGATCGCCGAGAACAAGAACGGCCGCACCTTCTTCAACGCCAAGCGGGCCCAGCTGGCCAAGCACCCCATGGAGACCGTGGGCGCCGAGCTGCGCCGCAACATGCTCTGGGGCGAGGACACCGACCTGGACACCGCTTCCAACTGACTGAAGCCCAGGGGGAGGGCCGCCTCCCCCTGTCACGCTTTCCCTGACAACGACAAAGGAGGCTTTTTCCAATGCGAAGCGATGTGATCAAAAAGGGCGTGCCTGCCGCCCCTAACCGCTCTCTGCTCTATGCCCTGGGGTACACCAAGGAGGAGCTGGAGCGTCCCCTCATCGGCGTAGTCTGTTCCTACAACGAGATCGTCCCCGGCCACATGAACCTGGACAAGATTGCCGAGGCTGTCAAGGCTGGAGTCCGTGCCGCCGGCGGCACCCCGGTGGAGTTCCCCGCCATCGCCGTGTGCGACGGCATCGCCATGGGCCATGTGGGCATGAAGTACTCCCTGGTCACCCGGGATCTGATTGCCGACTCCACCGAGGCCATGGCTATGGCCCACCAGTTTGACGGCCTGGTAATGATCCCTAACTGCGACAAGAATGTGCCCGGCTTGCTCATGGCCGCCGCCCGGGTGAACATCCCCACCATCTTTGTCTCCGGCGGACCCATGATGGCGGGCACCATGAACGACGGCCGCCGCACCTGCCTCTCCCACATGTTTGAGGCGGTGGGCTCCTACTACGCCGGCAAGCTGGATGAGGCGGGCCTGGAGGAGTACGAGAACAACGCCTGCCCCACCTGCGGCTCCTGCTCCGGCATGTACACCGCCAACTCCATGAACTGCCTCACCGAGGCCATCGGCATGGGTCTACGGGGCAACGGCACCATCCCCGCCGTGTGGTCCGCCCGGCTCCGCCTGGCCAAGCACGCGGGCATGCAGATCATGGAACTGGTGGAGAAGAACATCCGCCCCCGGGACATCATGACCGAGGCCGCCTTCCACAACGCGGAGACGGTGGACATGGCCCTGGGCTGCTCCACCAACACCATGCTTCACCTGCCCGCCATCGCCCACGAGTGCGGCATCGAGCTGTCCTTCGACATGGCCAACGAGATCTCCCTGAAAACCCCCAACCTGTGCCACCTGGCTCCCGCCGGAGACACCTACATGGAGGACCTGGAGCGGGCCGGCGGCGTGTACGCCGTTATGGCCGAGCTGGCGGAGGCCGGTCTGCTGGATACCAGCCTGATGACCTGCACCGGCAAGACGGTGGCCGAGAATCTGGAGGGGGTGGTCAACCGAAACCCCGAGATCATCCGCCCCATCGACAATCCCTACTCCAAGACCGGCGGCATTGCGGTGCTCAAGGGCAACCTGGCCCCCGACGGCTGCGTGGTGAAGCAGTCCGCCGTGGCCCCCGAGATGATGGTCCACGAGGGCCCTGCCCGGGTGTTCGACTGTGAGGACGACGCCATCCAGGCCATCTACGCCGGCAAGATTGTGGCGGGCGACGTGGTGGTCATCCGCTATGAGGGACCCAAGGGCGGCCCCGGCATGCGGGAGATGCTCAACCCCACCTCCGCCATCGCGGGCATGGGGCTGGACAAGGACGTGGCCCTCATCACCGACGGCCGCTTCTCCGGCGCCACCCGGGGGGCCTCCATCGGCCATGTGTCCCCCGAGGCGGCCTCCGGCGGCCCCATCGGCCTGGTGGAGGAGGGCGACCTGATCGCCATCGACATCCCCAACCACTCCATCACCCTGAAAGTGTCCGACGAGGAGCTGGCCGCCCGGAAGGCCAAGTGGGTCTGCCCGGAGCCCAGGATCAAGACCGGCTATCTGGCCCGGTACGCCAAAATGGTATCCTCCGCCGACCGGGGTGCCGTGCTGGAATAAGCGACAACAAAGCCGCCCCGGGCCTGCGGCCCGGGACGGCTGGAGAGGATGGTTCAAATGTATCGGGAACTTTCACAGCTGGTGCTGTACAGCGATCTGGGCGAGGACGCCATTCTGACATGCCTGGCGGAGATCTTCCGGGAGCTGGACCGGGGCGGCTATGACCGGGACCGGCTGGCGGGGCGCATCCATGCCCAGGTCAAGCGTCTGCTGGACCTGGGTACTGACTGCGGCTTTGACTGTGATCTGTGGCAGTGCTATCTCACCTGGCTGCTGATGACCAATGAGAACTCCTTCACCCGCACCTGTGAGCGGACCGGCGTCCAGGAGGGCAGCGTCAACCACTTTGCAAGGGGCGACTTTGCCGTGTTCCACCGGCTGTTCCACTATGACTTCGGCCCGGTGGAGCAGGCCCTTGGCATCGACTGCTTCTCCACCATCTGCAGCTACCGGGCCATCCCCAAGCGGGAGCGGATGTACAACCGGGATGTGAGCCAGCAGGTGCAGTCTCTCCGCCGGAAGCTGGCCGACGCGGCGGACGGAGATGAGATGTTCCGCCTGACCACAGACTATTACCGCCAGTATGGCTACGGCGTCTTTGCCATGAATCGGGCCTTCCGCATCGACCGGCAGGCGGGCAGGCCGGTGGACTTCCTGCCCATCAGCAATGTCGATCATGTGATGCTGGAGGATCTTCTGGGGTACGAAAAGCAGAAGCAGGAGCTGCGCCGGAACACCGAGGCGTTCCTGGAGGGCCGGGCCGCCAACAACGTGCTGCTCTACGGCGATGCCGGCACCGGCAAGTCCACCTCTGTCAAGGCCCTCATCAATGAGTACTTTGACCGGGGCCTGCGGATGATCGAGATCTACAAGCACCAGTTCGGGGATCTCTCCGCCATCCTGGCCCGGGTAAAAAACCGGAACTACCGCTTCATCATTTTCATCGACGACCTGTCCTTTGAAGAAAATGAGGTGGAGTACAAGTTCCTCAAAGCGGTCATCGAGGGCGGCGTGGAGACCCGGCCGGACAATGTGCTGATCTACGCCACCTCCAACCGCCGGCACCTGATCCGGGAGACCTGGAACGACCGCACGGATATGGAGCACCACGGAGACATCCACCGTTCCGACACCGTGGAGGAAAAGCTCTCTCTCGCGGCCCGGTTCGGCGTTTCCATCAATTTCGGCGCCCCCACGCCCAAAGAATACCAGGAGATCGTTCTGACCCTGGCCCGCAGGGCCGGGATCACCATGGACAGCAAAAAGCTGCTGTCCCGCGCCAACGCCTGGGAGGTCCGCCGCGGCGGCTTCTCCGGCCGGGCAGCCCGGCAGTTCGTGGATTATCTGGCCGCTCAGCCGGACAGCTGAGCGGGACTCATGCAGGCACCCCGCAGCCCAAAGGGCTGCGGGGTGCCTGTACTTTCAGCGGGTCAGCGGCTTGAGCCGGAAAAGGAAACGTACTTTTCACTTCTCCGTATCCCTGTGCGGCAGTCCGCTGACGATCATCTGCTCTGCCAGGGCGGCCATGGTCTGCGCCTTCTCTGCCATGCCGTTCCGCACCCAGGCACGGACCAGGCCCACCACACCGCACACCACAAACTCCAGATAATAATTGGTCCCGGCTGCGCTGCCGAGATCATAGAAGCCATTCCACTCGCCCAGGTACATCTCATAGATCAATTTCTGCAGGCGGCTGAAGAACAGCTCCTCTCCCCCGCGGCCCAGAATGGTGGCAAACAGCTCCCGGTTGTCCTGCACAAAGGCGAATACAGCCGTCAGGACCGGCTTCAGGTCCCCCCGGATGCTCTCCGCATCGTAGGCGGACAGCACCTCCGTCAGCTGCCGGAACAGCTCCTGCTCCACCTGATTCCGCATATCGTAAAGGTCCTTGTAGTGGGCGTAGAAGGTCCCGCGGTTCACGTCCGCCAGTTCCGTCAGCTCCCGGACGGTGATGTCCTTCAGATCCTTCTCCCGCATCAGTGCCGCCAGTGCCGTCTGCAGCTGTTTCCGGGTCCTGCGCACCCGCCGGTCCTGATCCCTGCGCTCCATCGGGATCCCTCCCCTTGGATTTTTTATGGCGTCTTGAGGCGATTCTCAACACATCCGCCCGCCTGTGTCCGTTTTTGCACAAATCTGTCCTGATTTGCCGATTGCATCTTGGGATGTCTCTATTATAATAGACATATGCGTGATAATCAACATCTGTTTTTTATCGGAAATGACAGGCAGGAGGCGCACCTATGGCATACATTTCCCTGGACCAGGTGGTCAAGCGCTATCAGATGGGCGAGGTGACGATCACCGCCGCCGACCACATCTCCTTCGACATCGACAAGGGGGAGTTCGTCATCATCGTGGGGCCCTCCGGCGCCGGCAAGACCACGGTGCTGAACATTCTGGGGGGCATGGACGCCTGCGACGAGGGCACCATCACCGTGGACGGCAGCCTGGTCAGCAGCTACAGCAGCCGTCAGCTGACCACCTACCGCCGCTACGACATCGGCTTTGTGTTCCAGTTCTACAACCTGGTGCAGAATCTGACGGCCCTGGAGAACGTGGAGCTGGCCGCCCAGATCTGCAAGGACCCTCTGGACGCGGGAGATGTACTGCGCCACGTGGGTCTGGGAGACCGGCTGAACAACTTCCCGGCCCAGCTCTCCGGCGGCGAGCAGCAGCGGGTGGCCATCGCGCGGGCCCTGGCCAAGAATCCCAAGCTGCTGCTGTGCGATGAGCCCACCGGCGCGCTGGACTACGTCACCGGAAAATCCATCCTGAAGCTGCTGCAGGACACCTGCCGGCAGCAGGGCATGACGGTGATCGTCATCACCCACAACACCGCCATCGCCCCCATGGCGGACAAGGTCATCCACGTGAAAAACGGCCAGGTGGACCGCATCGACCGCAATCCCTCCCCCACGCCGGTGGAGGAGATTGAGTGGTAAGTGATTGCAATTAGGAACGAGGAATTGATGAGCCGCCCGCAGCGGCGATTTCCAGTTCGTCCGGCTCCGCCGGACACAAAAATTCCTAATTCCTAACTCCTAATTCCTAATTCTCCGGAGGAATTTGTATGAAGCTGCGGCACAACCGCATCATCACGGACGCTCTGCGGGAGATCCGAAACACCTTCAGCCGCTTTCTCTCCCTGCTGGTCCTCTCCGCCCTGGCAGTGTGCTTCCTGGCGGGGCTCCGGGCCACGGCCCCGGACATGAAGAAGTCGGCGGATCTGTATTTTGACCAGCAGAACCTGATGGACCTCCATGTCCTCTCCACCCTGGGTCTGACGGACAAGGACGCGGAGGCCCTGGCGCAGCAGCCCGGTGTGGCGGCGGTGGAGCGGGCCTATACCGTGGACGCCGTGGTCCACCTGACGGACAACGACTATATTGTAAAAGCCCTCTCGTTTACAGAAGATCCCGGAATCAACGCCCCCCGGCTGGTAGAGGGCCGCCTGCCGCAAAACGCCCGGGAGTGCCTGGTGGAGCCGCTGCTGCTGGAGGAGACCGGCCTGCAGCTGGGGGATACCCTGACCCTGGACACCGGCGACGGCGACTATGCGGACGCCCTGCGGACGGAGACCTTCACCATCGTGGGCACCGCCGACTCCCCGCTGTATGTGGGCACGGACCGGGGCACATCGTCTCTCGGCACCGGCAAGGTGTCCGCCTTTGTGCTGCTGCCTCTGAGCGCCTTTTCCATGGAGACCTATACGGACTTCTACCTGCTGGCGGAAGGGGCGGAATCGCTTCTCTGCTATGACGACGCCTATACGGACCGGATCGACAGCCTAACGGACAGCCTGGAGGCGTTTGCCGACCAGCGGGCCCGCCTCCGGGGAGAGGAGGTCATCGGCGAGGCCAACGAACAGCTGGCGGAGGCGGAGCAGGAGCTGGCGGACGCACAGGCGGAGGCAGAGCAGGAGCTCTCCGACGCCTGGGCGGAGCTGGCAGATGCCCGGGCCGAGCTGGATGACGGCTGGGCGGAATACCACGACGGCGTCCGGGAGCTGCAGGACCAGGTGGCAGAGGCAGAGCAGGAGATCGCTGACGGCCAGACGGAGCTGGACGACGCCCTGGTGGAGCTGAACGACAACGAGCAGAAGCTGACGGACGCCCGGGCGGAGCTGGACGACGGCTGGCAGGAATACTACGATGGCCGCCGGGACTACGAGGACGGCCTGGACGAATACGAGGACGGCTATGCCCAGTACGAGGACGGCCTGGAGCAGTACGAGGACGGCCTGGCGGAGTACCGGGCAGGCCAGCGGCGGCTGAGCAGCGCCCTGGACCAGCTGAACAGCGGCGAGGCCCAGTACAGCGCCGGAAAGAGCCAGTTCGACCAGTTTGCACAGCAGCTCTGGACCGCGGCAATCCAGGCCGGCCTGGCCGGGGGGTATCCCTCCGTGGACGCGCTGCTGTCCGCCGCTGCCGGAGGGAACGCGGAAGCCGGGAATGTACTGGCAGCCGTTATGGCGGGCATCCATGAGCAACTGAACACGCAGATCCGTGAGTTGGAGGCCACACTTTCCGGCCTGAACGGAGAGTTGGAAAAGGCCACTCAGGCCGTTGCTGCTCTGCCGGGACAAATCACCGCGCTGGAGGAGCAAATCTCCCAGGCGGAGGAGGCCGGCGCCAGCGAGGAGGAGCTTGCCGCCCTGAGAGCATCGCTGGCAGAGTTGAATAACAATCTGAGCACCGCCCGGGAGAGCATCCCGCAGCTGACTGCAGGGATCTCTCAGGCACAGAGCGGCCTGGCCAATCTGCAGGCGCAGGTGGCCCAGATCCCCGCCGACGGCGCTGCGGTGATCGCCTCCTATCAGACCCTGCTGGCCTCCCGGCGGGAACTGGACGACGGCTGGGACGAGTACTACGACGGCATGGCCCAGCTGCGGGCCGCCAAGCGGGAGCTGGATGACGCCAAGGCCGTCCTGGACGAGACAGAAGAGGAACTTGCGGACGGCTGGACAGAACTGGAGGATGCCCGGCGGCAGCTGGAGGATGCCTATCAGGAGCTCCAGGACGGCGAGCAGGAGCTCTCCGACGGCCGGGCGGAGCTGGACGACGGCTGGCAGGACTACTACGACGGCCTGCAGGAGCTGGAGGACGCCAGGCAGACCCTGGCAGAGGAAACAGCCGATGCCCAGGCGGAGCTGTCGGATGCCCGGGCGGAGCTGAACGACGGCGAGACGGCGTACACCGACGGCCTCGCCGAGTACGAGGACGGCAGAGCGGAGGCCGAGGACAAGATCGCCGACGCCCGGAAGGAGCTGGAACAGGCCCGGCGGGATATCGAGGACATCGAGGAATGCGAGTGGTACCTCCTGGGCCGGAACACCAACACCGGCTATGTCAGCTACTCCATGGACGCCGACCGGATGGGCAACCTGGCATCGGTGTTCCCCCTCATCTTTTTCCTGGTGGCGGCGCTGGTGTGCCTCACCACCATGACCCGCATGGTGGAGGAGCAGCGGGTCACCATCGGCGGGCTGAAGGCCCTGGGCTACTCCAAGGGGATCATCGCCGTCAAATACGTGGGCTACGGCTTTCTGGCCAGCACCGTGGGGGCCCTGCTGGGCCTGGCGGTGGGGCTGACGTTGCTGCCCTGGATCATCTGCAACGCCTGGAACATCATCTACACGCTGGGCCCCATCCAGTACGGGCTGGAGCCGGTGACCTCCGCTGTGGCATGCCTTGCTGCCATCGGCACGGTGACGCTCTCCGCCCTTGGGGCCTGCTTCTCCACCCTGGCCGCCGTCCCCGCCCAGTTGATGCGGCCCAAGGCGCCCCCTGCGGGCAAGCGGGTGCTGCTGGAGCGGCTGCCCTTCCTCTGGCGGCGGCTGTCCTTCAACTACAAGATCACCATCCGGAATCTCTTCCGCTACCAGCGGCGATTCTGGATGACGGTCATCGGCATCGGCGGCTGCGCGGCGCTGATCGTCACCGCCTTCGGCCTGCGGGGGTCCATCTTCGACATCATGGACAAGCAGTTCGAGGAGATCTACGGCTACACCGCCCAGATCGGCCTGGTGGACAAGGTGACCCCCAGCGAGCTGCAGGAGGTGACACAGGCCCTGGATGAAAATTCCCTGGCGGAGGGCTATCTGGTCTGCCGCAGCGAATCCATGACGGCGGAGACGGACGCCTACACCGTGGACTGCGCCCTTCAGGTCTTTTCGGACCAGGCGTCCATGGCCTCCTTCATCCACCTGCGCCACCGGACCGGTGACGGGCCGGTGACCCTCCCCGACGACGGGGTGGTGCTGACGGAGAAGCTGGCCAGCCTGCTGGACGTCCAGCCAGGCGATACCATCACTCTGGACGGGGACAGCCGCGTGGAGGTCCGGGTGGCCGACGTGACGGAGCACTACATCCAGCACTACGTGTACATGACCGACGCCTATTATGAGACGGTCTTCGGCACGGAGCCCCAGCGGAATCTGGTCCTGGTGGACTACCCCGTAGAGGACGCCGCCGCGGAGGACCTGGAGCGGGAGCTGGTGGGCCTGGACGGCGTCACCTCCCTGACCCGGATGGAGGATACCCGGGAGATCTACGGCTCCAGCCTGGAGAGCGTAGACTACGCCGTGATCCTCATCATCGTGTGCGCAGCGGCCCTGGCCTTCGTGGTGCTTTACAACCTGACCAACATCAACATCACGGAGCGGATGCGGGAGCTGGCCACGCTGAAGGTCCTGGGCTTCCATGACGGGGAGCTGTCCGCCTACATCTACCGGGAGAACGTGATCCTGACGGTGTTCGGCGTGGCCATGGGCATGGTCATGGGGAAGCTCCTCCACCAGTGGCTGATTTTGACGGTGGAGATCGACATGCTCATGTTCGGCCGACAGCTGTCCCTCATCAGCTATGCCTATGCCGTGGTGCTGACGGTGCTCTTCTCCCTGCTGGTGAACCTGGCGGCCCACCGGAAGCTGAAGAAGCTGGACATGGTGGAGTCCCTGAAGACCGTGGAATAACAGAAAGCGCCCGCTTTTCACCAAGTGAAAAGCGGGCGTTTCTCTTATGTGATTCCAGCTGCCGGGCCGTCATTCCGCCGGCGGGATGTCTCCCACCCCGTTCAGCACCAGGCGGGGCCGGTAGGGGAAGCGGGTCATCTCCTCCCGGGTGGTAACACCGGAGAGGACCAGCAGCGTATCCAGGCCGGTCTCGATCCCCGCCACGATGTCAGTGTCCATGCGGTCGCCGATGATGGCGGCCTCCTGGGAGTGGACACCCAGCAGCCGCAGACCCGTGCGCATCATCAGGGGATTCGGCTTTCCCACAAAGTAGGCCTGCTGGTTGGTAGCCATCTCGATCGGGGCCACCAGCGCCCGGCAGGCGGGCACCAGCCCGTCCTCCGTGGGGCCTGTCAGGTCGGAGTTGCAGCCGATGAGGCGGGCGCCCTTCTGCACCAGATGGACCGCCCGGCAGATGGAGTCGTAGTTGTAGCTGGCGGATTCCCCGATGACCACATAGTCCGGGTTCACATCACTGAGGGTGATGCCCCGGTCGTAAAGCGCGTTGTACAGACCCGGCTCCCCGATGACATAGGCCTTGGCCCCGGGCTGCTGGGCGGCAATGAACTCCGCGGTGGCCAGGGCACTGGTGTAGAAGTGCTTCTCGTCCACCTCAAGCCCCATGCGGGCCAGCTTGTCCTGCAGCTCCCGGGGCGTCTTTCCGCTGTTGTTGGTCAGGAACAGGAACTGCTTCCCCTCCTGATACAGCCAGTTCACAAACTCCTTTACGCCCGGCAGCAGCCGGTTGCCGTGGTAGATCACACCGTCCATATCGCAGATATAGCCGCGCTTCGCTCGAAACTGATCCATGTCTTCACATCCTTTATTCATCGGGGCTCGCCCCTTCTTTACTCGCCTCCCATTATACCGTAGCCGATTTGGCAGCACAAGAGGCTGTTGCGGAGAATACCGGAAATTTGCACAGTCTCCGGCGTCTCCCGGGCCCTGCCGCGTCCTGCATAGAAAAAATCCCTGGAACCGTAACGATTCCAGGGATCCCTTTGGCAGCGGGTGAAGGATTCGAACCCTCACATACAGAGTCAGAGTCTGCTGTGCTACCCTTACACAAACCCGCTATTTGTTTGTCCGCAGCGAACAGATATTATTATACAGGAAAGTCTCATTTTGTCAATACCTTTTTTTGTTTCTTCGGGCTTTTTTTCGGAGGGCACGGTTCCCCGTGCCCTCCTGTTATGTATCTTCAGTTCTACTGTCCATGCAGACCGTCCAGGAAGCCCCGCAGGAACCCGCCGCGGCCGCCGGACTTTTCCAGCCGGGCCGCTGCCTCCCGGGCGCCCTCGTATTCCTGCTGGGCCGCAGCCTGATACAGCTCTCTGGCCCGCCGCAGATCCCGGGGCACGCCTTTTCCATGCTCATAGCACCAGGCCAGGTTGTACTGGGCGCGAGGATAGTTCTCTTCCACCGCCTGCTGATACCACTTCACGGCGTCCGCCCAGCTCTGGGCAACACCGGATCCCGTCTCGTACAGGTAGCCCAGATTGCAGGCCGCCACGCAGTCGCCGCCCTCTGCCGCCTGGCGATACAGGGCCGCCGCCCGGACCGGGTCCCTGGCCACGCCGTGGCCGAACTCCCAGCAGACCCCCAGATTGCACTGGGCACGGGGATAGCCCTGGTCCGCCGCCGCCTGATACCAGCGGACAGCCTCCTGCCAGTTCTGCTCCACCCCTTCGCCAGATTCATAGAGGTATCCCAAGTTGCACTGGGCGGCGGCATCCTCCCGCTCTGCTGCCTGACGGTACAGCCGGGCAGCCTCGGCCGGGTCTTTCCGAACGCCCTCTCCCCGCTCATAGCAGACGCCCAGATTGCACAGCGCCGCCACAGAACCGGCGTCTACCGCCCGGCGGTACCACTGGACCGCCTCTTCCCAGTTTTCATCCACACCGCGGCCATACTTACAGCAGACGCCCATGCAGAACATCCCTCTGGGATCCTCCTGGTCCGCAGCCTGGCGATACCAGTGGACGGCCCGTTTGAAATTCTGTTCCACGCCCTTGCCGTACTCATAGCACCAAGCCAGGTTGCACTGGGCACGGGGCAGGCCCTGCTCCGCTGCGGCCCGGTACCACCGCACCGCCTCCTGCCAGCTCTGCTCCACGCCGCGGCCGACCTCATAGAGATAGCCCAGGTTGCACTGACCTGGGGCATTGCCTGCCTCTGCGGCCCGGCGATACAGGCCGACCGCCTTGCCCAGGTCCTGCTCCACACCTTCGCCCCGCTCATAGCAGACGCCCAGGTCGCACATGGCCGGTGCGGAGCCGGCGTCCACTGCCCGCTGGTACCACTTCACCGCCTCAGCGCTGTCCTGTTCCACACCGCGGCCATAGTCAAAGCAGTGGGCCACGGAGAACAGGCCGCGGGGATCATCCTGTTCCGCTGCCCTGCGGTACCAGCGGTAGCTCTCCGCCGAGTCCTGTGCGACGCCCTTGCCGTACTCATAGCACCAGGCCAGGTTGCACTGGGCGCGGGGCAGGCCCTGCTCCGCCGCGGTACGGTACCACCGCACCGCCTCCTCCCAGCTCTGCTCCACGCCCTGGCCGGTCTCGTACAGATAGCCCAGGCAGCACTGGGCGTCGTCCTCGCCCTGGTCCGCCGCCTTGCGGTACCATTCCGCAGCGGCAACCAGATTCAGCGGGACGCCCCGCCCCCGCTCACAGCAAAGCCCCATGCACAGCTGCCCCCGGGGATACTCCTGCTCCGCCGCCCGCAGATAGAGCCGGGCCGCCTGGGCGTAATCCCGCTCCACGCCTTTTCCGTACTCATAGCACCAGGCCAGATTGCACAGGGCACGGGGATAGTCCTGGTCTGCAGCGGCGCGGTACCATCTCACTGCCTCCTGCCAGCTCTGTTCCACCCCCTGGCCGCTCTCATACAGAAAGCCCAGGCAGCACTGACCCGGTGCGTTCCCATTGTCTGCGGCAGAACGGTACCACTTCACCGCCTGCTGGATATTTTGGGGCACGCCGGTGCCAAACTCCAAGCAGCGCCCCAGCTCCGTCTGGGCCGGCGGATAGCCCAGCCATGCGGCAGACTGATACCAGCGGGCGGCATCCTCATCGCTGCGCTCCACGCCCAGGCCCCGGGAATATGCCTCACCCAGCAGGAACTGGGCCCGGGGAAAGCCGTTTTCCGCCCCCTTCCGGAAGCACTCCACAGCCTTGTCGTCATCCCGGGCCACACCCACACCGTGGGCATAGCAGTAGCCCAGGTTCGTCAGCGCAGGCATGTAGTCCTGGGCCGCGGCCTGGGCATACAGCACCACTGCCTGCCGGGGATCCGCCTCCACGCCGACGCCTGCCTCCAGGCACCAGCCGAGATTGGTCAGCCCCAGCACGTCGCCTGCGGCTGCGGCCTGCTGATAGCAGGCCAGGGCATCCGTGTTCCGCTCCTCATCCACGGCGCGGTTGCCCAGCTGCACCCAATCGGAACCTGTCAGCTCCTCCTCATCCACAGAGAGGAAAAACGTGCCGCCGCAGTGTGGGCAGACATCCGGCTCCTCCTCTGCCAAAAATCCGCAGTCCGGGTTTTCGCAGCGATAGTAATTCATGGTCATGCCTCCTCTGTATCCGCAGCCGGCGCCTGCGCCCCGGCGGGAAAGCCGGGCAGATCATAGGCCTCCTCAAAGGAGAAGGCCCTTCCCCGGAACTTAAAGCCAGGGAAGGTGTCCAGCTGGACACCGTGGATCGCCCGGAACATGCTTTTCTCGATATTGGGATTGGTCTTCTTCAGCTGCCGCAGCAGCAGCTTCATCTCCTGGCGCTTGCTGTCTCCCACGCCGTCGTCTGCGCCGTCCCGCTCTTCCGTGAACCGGCAGGCACACTGGAGAAAGCGCAGGCCGTTGTAGTTCTTCCAGGCGATGATAGCGTCCTCATGGACACAATACAGCGGCCGGATCAATTCCATGCCCGGAAAATTTCTGCTGCGGAGCTTGGGGGGCATGGTCTGCAGCTGAGCGCCGTAGAACAGCCCCAGCAGCGTGGTCTCGATCACATCAGAGAGATGGTGGCCCAGGGCAATCTTGTTGCAGCCCAGCTCCCGGGCCTTGCTGTAGAGGAACCCCCGGCGCATCCGGGCGCACAGGTAGCAGGGGTTCTTCTCCACCTGATAGGCCACGTCGAAAATATCGCTCTGAAACACGGTGATGGGGATGCCCAGCCGGGCGGCATTCTCCTCGATCAGCGCCCGGTTGGCCGGGGCATAGCCGGGATCCATCACCAGAAAGACCAGTTCGAAGGGCTGCTCCGTATGGCGCTGGAGCTCCTGCATCAGCTTGGCCAGCACCATGGAGTCCTTGCCGCCGGAGATGCAGACGGCGATCCGGTCCCCGGGGACGATCAGCTCATACCGCTTGACGGCAGCAATAAAGGGGTTCCACAGCTCCTTCCGGTATTTTTTGATGAGACTGCGCTCCGCAGTCTCCTGTGGCGTCAGTTCACGGGACATAGTGCCTCCTGAGAAAATAAGATCAGCGGCCGGCCCCGTAGAGCCATGCCTTTAAAACCAGATGGCCGCCAGCCGCAGCAGCGAGGCGCACAGCCTGCGCAGCCAGGAGCGCTCATGCCACTCCTTCAGCGTATAGGGCTCGCTCTGTGCCACGATGTGGTCCATGTCCTCCAGCAGGTCCTCCACCGCCGGCATGTGATAGAGCAGCACGGCGCACTCGTAGTGGAGCTGGAACGTCCGGTAATCCATGTTGGTGCTGCCGATCAGAGCCACCTCCCGGTCCACCATGACGCTCTTGGCGTGGATAAAGCCGGGGATGTAGCGGTAGATCTTGACCCCGTGCTCCAGCAGCTCGCCCCAATAGGTCTCCGCCACCATGTAGACATACTTCTTGTCCGGGATGGCGGGCACCATCAGCCGCACGTCCACTCCCGCATCCGCAGCGATGCACAGGGCCTTCTGCATGGACTCCTCCACCGCGTAATAGGGCGTGGTGATATACAGCATCTTCTGGGCGGATGCGATCAGCTGGAGATAGGTGTCCTCGATGGGGTTGTCCGGATTGTTCAGCGGCCCGTCCGTAAAGGGCTGGCACCAGCCGGTGCCCTCCACCTCCACCCGAGGACGGTAATAATCGTCCTCGTTGGGCAGAGAGCGGCCGATCATCTTCCACATCTGGATGAACTGGGAGGCGAACCCCCAGGCGCCGGCGCCCTCGATCCGGACGCCGGTATCCTTCCAGTGGCCGAAGCGGACCAGGATGTTGGCGTACTCATCGGCGATGTTGATGCCGCCGGTGTAGGCGTACAGCCCGTCGATAACAGCGATCTTCCGGTGGTCCCGGTAATTGAAATAGATCCGATTCACATACCGGTGGACGGGGTTGAACACCTCCACCTCGATGCCGGCGTCCTGAATGGCCTGCAGCGTCGCGTCGGACAGGCGGGTCAGGTTTCCGAAGTCGTCAAAGATGATGCGCACTTCCACGCCGGCGGCGGCCCGCTCCCGCAGGACAGAGAAGATCCGGTCCCAGACCTGTCCCTCTGCCAGAATGTAGTACTCCAGAAAGATATAGATCTCCGCACGCTGCAGATGGAGCACCAGATCGTCAAAAAATTCGGCGCCCTCCGCAAAGTAGCGGGCCTGGGAGCCACTGTACAGCAGGAAATCCCGGGATTGCAGATAGGATGCCAGCCGTCCCCAGGCAGGGGACCGGCGGTTCAGCCTGGCCACATTGGCGGCGCTCTCCATCCGGGTGCTCTCCCGCTCCGCCGGCGGGGGGACCTTTCGCAGGCTCAGGCTCTTGGCCTGATGGGTCCCGCCCCACAGCAGGAAAAGGATCATGCCGGACACCGGCAGCGCCAGCAGCAGGCACATCCAAACCAGCTTATAAGAGGGGCTCCCCTGCCGCTGATAGACCCGAATGGCCACGATCGCGCCGGCCAGCTCCAAGATGAAATAGACATAGCTGACATTTTCCGCCAGCAGCTGGGTCAGTGTCAGCGTAATGACGATCTGTGCGACCACCGTCAGTGCGCAGATGGACAGGCTGGTAAAAGCGGAGATCCGCCGCTCTGTCCGCTCCTCCGGCTGGGGCAATGTTCTCTTTCGCATGGGTCGGACCACCTCCTCTTCTCAGCTTCGACTTCTTATCCTTTTATTATACTGAAACTTTCAGATCTCCGCAACCAATATTCTGTGAACAAAACGACTCCGCCCGGCGGGCGGAGTCGCTGTGTCATCTGCTCTGGCGCAGCAGATCCTGCTTGATGTCGAACAGTCTCTGGCTCAGGTCCACATAATAGGTGTGGGGGTTTTCGAACCGCTTCACCGTGTCCCACAGGGTATCTACCTGGGCGCGGCAGTAGGCCTGGATCTCCGACAGGGCGGGCAGCCGGTAGACCAGCTTTCCCCCCTGGAAAACAGGGACCTGCAGGGGCTTGGCCGTGAAGTTCGTATAGGTCTTGCGCTTCCAGGTGGCCCGGGGGTCGAACAGCTCCAGCGGAGCGCTCTCGTCCACAGTTTCATCCCAGACCGTGAGATAGTCCGCCTCCGCCTTGCCGGTGGCATTGTCAAAGATGCGGTAGGTCTTCTTGAAGTGGGGGATGGTGATCTTGTCCAGATTCTCGCTGACCTTGATCTTGGGGATGATGTTCCCCGCCGCATCCTCCACAGCGGCCAGCTTGTACACGCCGCCGAACACCGGCTCGCTGCGGGCGGTGATCATCCGCTCGCCCACGCCGAACACGTCGATCTTGGCCCCCTGCAGCAGCAGGTCCTGGATGATATACTCGTCCAGGGAATTGGAGGCGGAGATCTGGCACTCCGTCCAGCCGGCGGCATCCAGCATCTTCCGGGCCTCCTGGGTGAGATATGCCATGTCGCCGGAGTCCAGTCGGATACCGCACTTGGTGATGCCCCGGGGCTTCAGCACCTCGTTGAAGGCCCGGATGGCGTCCGGCACGCCGGACTTGAGCACATTATAGGTGTCCACCAGCAGCGTGGCGTTGTGGGGGTAGATCTCGCAGTAGGTCTTGAAGGCCTCATACTGACTGTCGAACATCTGGACCCAGGAGTGGGCCATGGTGCCGCCGGCGGGCACGCCGTACAGCTGGTCGGAGATGGTGCAGGCCGTGCCGGCACAGCCGCCGATGTAGGCCGCCCGGGCGCCGGAGATGGCGCCGTCCGTGCCCTGGGCCCGGCGGGAGCCGAACTCCAGCACCGTCCGCCCCTGGGCCGCCCGGACGATCCGGTTGGCCTTGGTGGCGATCAGGCTCTGGTGGTTGATGGTCAGCAGGGTGAACGTCTCGATCAGCTGGGCCTGGATGGCCGGAGCCCGGACCGTCACCACCGGCTCCCGGGGGAAGATGGGCGTCCCCTCCGGCACGGCCCAGATGTCCCCGGTAAAGCGGAAATTCCGCAGGTAGTCCAGGAACTCCTCAGAGAACAGGTGCTTGTCCCGCAGGAAGGCGATGTCCTCCTCGTCGAAATGCAAGTCCTGGATGTAGCGCACCAGCTGCTCCAGGCCCGCGCAGACCGCAAAGCCGCCGTTGTCCGGCACGTTGCGGAAGAATACGTCAAAATAGGTGATCCGGTCCTGAAGGCCGGCCTGGAAATAGCCGTTGCCCATGGTCAGCTCATAGAAATCACAGAGCATGGTCAGGTTGAGTTTTTCTTCTGTCCTCATAACAGTTCCCCATGTGCCCGCAGGCACATTTGTCCTTCCGTGAAAATCAGGCCCGGCAGCGGCGGATCGCCTGCGCTGCCTGCCTGTCCGGTATGTCGTTCTTTATGATTATAAGCGGTTCCCCCGGGAAAAGCAACGCTTTTTCGCAAATTGTTGTCAATTATTTATCAATCTATCTTGACAACCGTCCCGCCCTCCCCTATGATGAGGGAAAGACGCGGCGGCAGCTGGCCGCCGGAAAATGAGGTTCAGAGCATGAATGTGGTTTTAGGCATCGACATCGGCGGCTCCAGCACCAAGATCGTGGGCCTGCGGACGGACGGCAGCGTGATCTCCATGCTGCGGGTCCGGGCGGAGGACCAGGTGACCAGCCTGTATGGAGCCCTTGGCAATTATCTCACCAGCAATCGCCTTTCTTTGAACGAGGTGCGGCGGGTGGTGCTCACCGGCGTGGGCGCCTCCTATGTAGAGGGCGATATCTACGGCCTGCCCACCTGCAAGGTGGACGAGTTCTCCGCCACCGGCACCGGGGCCCTGGCTCTGTCGGGGCAGTCCTCTGCCGTGGTGGTCAGCATGGGCACCGGCACCGCTTTTCTCTGGGCGTCGCCCGACGGCATCCGCCATCTGTGCGGCAGCGGCATCGGCGGCGGCACCCTGGGCGGACTGTGCCGCAAGCTGGTGGGCATGGAGCGGTTCGGCCAGATCAAGAAGCTGGCGGAGAGCGGCGATCTGAACCAGGTGGACCTGACCATGAAGGACATCACCGTCCACGCCGCACCCACGCTGGACCCGGACATGACCGCCGCCAACTTCGGCAACCTGGCGGAGGACGCCACTCCCGCCGATCTGGCGGCCGGCGTGGTAAATCTGGTGCTGCAGGCCATCGGCACCATGACGGTGCTGGCCTGCCAGTGCTGTGACTCCCGGACTGTGGTGCTCACCGGCTCCATGACCACCCTGCCCCAGGCGGCCGCCAACTTCCAGCTGTTTGAAAAGCTGTACGGCATCCGCTATATCATCCCCGAAAACGCCACGTTTGCCACTGCCATCGGCGCCGGGCTGTACAGCCTGAAAAAGAGGCCGGAGGCCTGATGCCGCCATGACGGAGAACTGGTCCCTGTACCATCCGGAGATCCCGGAATTTCTCCGCCGCCTGGCGGAGACGCCGCCCATGACCCGGCTGCGGCAGGTCGGCATGAACTGCGGGTGTGAGTACACCGCCTTTCCGCAATTCGCCGGGTGGGCGCCCTACTCCCGCTTCGACCACAGCCTGGGGGTGGCGCTGATCGTCTGGCACTTCACCGGCGATGTCCGGCAGAGCGCGGCGGGACTGCTCCACGACGCGGCCACCCCGGCCTTTGCCCATGTGGTGGACTTTCTCCACGGCGACCATCTGCGGCAGGAGTCCACCGAGGGGCGAACAGCGGAGCTGATCGGCCGGTCTCCGGAGCTTCAGGCCCTGCTGGGGGAGTACGGTCTCACCATGGCGGACGTGGCGGACTACCACCGTTACCCCATCGCCGACAACGACTCCCCCCAGCTGTCGG
>ERZ1643246.1587-NODE-1587-length-24380-cov-5.627667_pt1 | contig 24380 bp, 26 predicted proteins | sample MGYA00579265_ERZ1643246 | MGnify/ENA primary metagenome ERZ1643246 (study PRJEB29033, sample SAMEA4952261) | chicken gut metagenome | biome: Broiler Chicken; feature: Gastrointestinal Tract; material: Caecum | place: Ireland | collected 2018 | study: Broiler...
GCCTTTTACAGAGAAAAACAGCAGACTGCTGAGCCCGAGGAATATTGCGGCGCCGATTATTGCAGGAGCTGTGTCGGCAGCCGGTTATTATGTGGCGGAAGGGATACTTTTCGGCTCCTTTGCAGCGCCGGTGGCGTCTCTTGCCGGAAGCCTGATCCAGTCGGGCGGAAGCGCGGTTCTGTTCTATGCCGCTGCAATGATCCTGGAACGTTCACACGTAAATATGCAGATCCGGCGTCTGATGGGATTTGAGAAAGCTTAGGAGGATAGAGATGGCTGATATTCTATACACTTATAAAAATAATGTCTATGTAAATCTTACGAATAAATGTGACTGCGCGTGCACTTTTTGCATACGGAGTCATCAGGACAGCGTGGGAGAGTCGGAAACGCTCTGGCACAAGAAAGATCCCAGTCTGGAGGAAGTGATTGCAGCATTTGACGCATTCGACTTTGAAGGATACGACGAACTGATCTACTGCGGTTATGGGGAGCCTACATGTGCTCTTGATATACTGACTGCATCGGCCAGATACGCGAAAGAGAAATACGGGATCAGGATCCGGGTGAATACAAATGGACTGGCCAATCTCTACTATGGCAGAGACGTGATACCGGAGCTGGCGGAAGTGGTCGACTGCGTATCCATCAGTCTGAACGCGCCTACGGCGGAGGAATATATGGCTGTTACAAGGCCGCAGTTTGACAATGCTTTTGAGGGAATGCTGCAGTTTGCTTCGGAGTGTGCCAGGAAAATAGAACAGGTCAGGTTTACGGTTGTGGATGTCCTTTCGGAGAAAGACATCGAAGCAAGCCGCAGGCTGGCGGATTCAATGGGAATCGGGCTCAGAGTGCGGCATTTCGCATAGAAAAACAGAAAAGAAAGATTGAAAAGTGCATCAGATCTGAAAGATGCACTTTTTTTGTGGTATGATGCAACAAAACATATCTGATCTGACTCTAATAAATAAAGGACAACGCATGAGAGGAGGGGTGCGGATGAACGGAAACGGGAATGAACCGCAGGAGGAGCTTCAGCTGATCCGGCGGGCGAAAAGAGGCGACGTCAAGGCGTTTTCCCAGTTGTATGCAGGGATCTATACGGATCTGTATAAGTTTGCCCTGTATACGTTACGGCACAGGCAGGATGCCGAGGATGCGGTGAGCGAGACGGTGATGACGGCGTGGGAAAAGGCAGGGCGTCTGCGAAAGGAGGAATCCTTTCGGAGCTGGATGTTTACAATTCTGAATAATCAATGCAGGAAGATCCTGCGCCAACAGAAGAGAACGACAGGAACGCCTGAACAGGGAAATGAGAACCCGGAGATGGAGAAAAAGCTCTGCAGTGAGCCGGACTATGCAGGCCAGCACGATGTGAGAGCGGCGTTCGGAGCGCTGGAAGAAGAGGAGCGCATTATTGTGGCATTTTCCGTGTTTGGCGGATATCAGAGCGAGGAGATCGGGCGGATGACAGGCTGCAATCCTGCTACGGTCCGTTCGAAGAAGAAACGTGCCCTGGAGAAGATGAGAAAGTTCATTGATCCGGAAGAGTAGTGCGGAATATTTGGAGAGGAGGATGGATATGGAAGATCGGGAAAAGAATTTGGAAGAGCTGATCCGTAATATGGCGGAAGATACAGGGATTCCGGCATCAATCCACCCGGATGCCGTGGAAAAAAGACTTGAGGCAAAAAAGAAAGAAAAGCATTTGAAAAACCGGCGGAAATACATTGCTGCCGCGGCGGCAGCGTGTCTGTGTATCGTGATGGGAATCGGAGGAAGCTATCTGTATTACAGCCATGAAAGGGCTCAGGTGCCTGATATGACATCGGGTACGGCATCAGAGGTTAGTAAAAGTGTGATCGCGTCAGCCAGAAATTATGACGAGATATATGAATATATCCAGACGGAGAGGAAACAGTCGGGAATCCAGTCCAGTTCATCAGACGGGGCGATAGAAGATGCGGCAACGACCGAAAGTACGGCTGACGGCGGGAGCACACCATATAACGGGAGCGCAGAAAACGGATATTCTGATACAAATGTGAGAGAAGAGGGGGTGGGTGAAGCTGACATAGTCAAGACAGATGGAAAACGTCTTTACATCGCGGTCGGACAGAAAGTAGAGATTGTCGGGATTGAGTCGACTGATATGGAAGAACTCTCGGAGATCCGTCTGGAAGATGACAGATATGTATCGGAACTCTATGTGCAGGACGACAGACTTATCGTACTGTACACGCGTACGGAGTATAACGACGGTGAAACAGGAGATGATGGATTTTACAGTGACTATACATGTGCGGATGTCTATGATATCAGTGACGGAACGAACCCGGAGAAACTGGGAACGATTTCTCAGAGCGGATATTACAATACAATGCGCGTAAGAGACGGGTATGCATATGTGATCAGTTTCTTCTATCCGAATACAGCGGCAGCCCGCTCGGATACATGGGCATATATACCGGAAGTGCAGGGCGCCGCACTGGAAGCGGCGGATATATACATGCCTCAGCGTCAGATGGGAAGTCAGTATACGGTAATCTCAGCATTTTCGCTTGAGGATCCGTCAGACAAAACAGACAGTAAAGCGGTTTTTGGAAGCGGCGGACTGTGTTATGTGAGCACAGAAAATATTTATATAACAGAAAACTATTACGGGGCGGATGACGTGGATGTTACTCAGACTGCAATACGGAAAGTAGCTTATGCCGACGGAACTCTCAAAGGAGCAGGGCAGACAAAGGTGAACGGCACTCTGAACGATTCTTTCAGTATTGACGAATACAAGGGAAATCTGCGCCTGGTCACTACAGTTACCCCTGTGAGCGGTAACGATGGCGGTTTGCTTTCGGGCGTCTTCGTAGACTCCGCTCAGACAAGCGCGGAGAATAGCAATTCTCTTTATGTGCTGGATAAAAATCTTGAGGTTACCGGCGAGATTCATGATCTGGCAAAAGATGAACGAGTGTATTCCGCACGTTTTATGGGAGATACAGGATACTTTGTCACATTCAGACAGGTTGATCCGCTGTTCTCCGTCGATCTCTCTGATCCGTCTGATCCGAAGATTATCGGAGAGCTGAAGATTCCGGGATTTTCCGAATATCTCCATCCTTACGGTGATGGACTGCTGCTTGGAATCGGTATGGATGTAGACGAAGAAGGAGTTACTACGGACGGCGTGAAATTGTCTATGTTTGACGTGTCGGATCCGTCTGATGTGAAAGAGACACAGAATTATGTTCTGGAGGGAATGTACGGAACAGATGCGGGATATGATTACAGGGCAGTCTTTGCAGATGTGGAGAAAAATCTTTTCGGGTTCATGGCTTACGGAGATCCGAACGAGTACTTTGTGTTCACTTATGGCGAGGATGGATTTAAAGAGGTGTTCTCCAGAGAACTGAACGGATACGGCGAAAATACCCGCGGACTGTATGCGGGAGACCGTTTCTATCTGGTATCGGGATATACGGTGGAGTCCTATACGCTGAATGGATTTGAGAAAGTGGATGATATCGTGCTGTGATAATAAAAAATGAGCTGGACCCACGCCAGCTCATTTTATTGGCTTTTTATTCTTCAGCAGCTTCTCCGTCGGCCTCTTCATCATCAGATGAAGTAGATGTATGAACCTCTGTTACTGTAACTACAGTTGCCTCCAGATCAGTTGTTATATCCACATCCTTATCCTTTGCAATGTCAAGGTCTTTCACACGGATCGTATCGCCGACCTTCAGATCGCCTATATCAAGCTCAATCTTTTCTACCAGAGCGGAAGGAAGCGCTTTGAAGTCAACTTCATGCAGCATCTGCTGAGGTACTCCGGCGACCAGTTTGTCCGCATTGATCAGATGGATCTCGGCTGATGAGTGAACTTTTTCCGTGCTTACAAGCGCCTGGAAATCAATCTCATCTACCCAGCCTTTCAGCGGATTGTAATCAACCTCTTTGATCAGGGCATCATATGCCTCGCCTTCTACTTCGAGACGAATTCTGCCGCCTTTGCCTTCGGTCTTGAGCAATTTGTCTACGTCGCCTTTTTCCATCTTGAGCGGAATAGATTCTTTCATTTCACGGCCGAAGATACAGCCTGTAACAAATCCTTCACGTCTAAGTTTCTTGGCTTTGATTGTCATGTCTCTTTTTTCAGCTTTTAAAGTATTCATTTATCTTTTCCTCCAATCACTGAATGAATCACGCTTAGCAGCCTTCAACTTTGTTTTAACAAGCAGGTGTGTTAAGTGTATTTCTTTGTTACACTTATAGTATAGCACCGTTGTCAAGGGGGGTGAAACAGAAAAGCAACAGAGGGAACCTGGAGAATGACTTGGAAATCCCGGATGGATTTGATATAATTTACATGGTTAAATTGTTGAATTATACAGCGGAAAGGCAGGAATACATATATGAAACTTATGATCGCATCAGATATCCACGGATCTGCATTTTACTGTGAGCAGATGCTGGATGCATACAGAAGAGAGAGGGCGGACCGGCTGCTGATACTGGGAGATATTCTTTATCACGGTCCGAGAAACGACCTGCCAGAGGAATACGCGCCCAAGGAAGTGATTGCCATGCTCAATCCGATGAAAGAGCATATTCTCTGCGTTCGCGGAAACTGCGATACGGAAGTGGATCAGATGGTGCTGGAATTTCCCATTATGGCGGATTACTGTTTCCTTGAGCTTCAGGGCGGTGCAACAATATTCGCCACGCACGGGCATGTGTATCATCCGAAACATCTGCCGCCGCTTCGGAACGGGGATATCCTGCTGACCGGGCATACGCATATACCCGCCTGCGACGAGATCATGGATATGGATGGCAGAAGTTACTGGTATCTTAATCCGGGTTCTGTATCCATACCGAAAGAAGATTCTGCTCACAGCTATATGATCTGTGAGAATGGAACCTTTATATGGAAAACTATGCAAGGGGAGGAATATATGACATGGAAGATCGATTCGCACTGTTGATCGATGCGGACAACGTATCGGCAAAATATATCCAGCCAATACTGGATGAATTATCAAAATACGGAAATGTAACATACAAGAGGATCTACGGAGACTGGACAAGGACAAACAATGCTAGCTGGAAAGAAGAACTTCTGCAGAATTCCATCACGCCGATCCAGCAGTTCAGCTACACCCACGGGAAAAATGCAACAGATTCGGCTATGATTATAGACGCGATGGATATGCTGTATACAAGTGAACTGGAGGGATTCTGTCTGGTATCCAGTGACAGTGATTTTACCCGTCTTGCCAGCCGTCTGAGAGAGAGCGGGAAGACGGTCATAGGTATGGGAGAGGACAAGACTCCGTCGCCTTTCCGGAAAGCCTGCGATATTTTCACAGAACTGGAGCTTCTGCTGGAAGACAATACAATGGAGAAAGACGAGCATGAGGAAAAGAACAGTGCAGGTCATTCTCATGGAAAGAATCAGAAGAAACAGACGCCGGTGTCAAAGGAACAGATCGAGGAAGCGGTGGTCAGGATCATTACAGAAAATCAGAATGATGACCGCGAGACCGGACTGGGAGAAGTGGGCAGCCGTCTTGTCAAGTTGTATCCGGACTTCGACGTGCGCCGTTACGGGTACAGCCTGCTCTCAAAATTTCTGGAGACACTGCCGAAATTAAAACTTACGCAGGTGGGAACCCAGGTGACGGTATCTTTGTACGAGGACAAGAGCAGGAAGGAACGGATCGAGGAATATATCCTGCGTCAAATCGAAGGAAACGGTAAAAACGGGATTACGCTGAGCGCCCTGGGCAACCGGATCCGGATGAGGTTCGGAGATTTCAAAGTGCGGGATTACGGATTTTCCCAGTTCAAGCAGTATATACAGAGTTTTAAGAATGTAGAGCTGGTTGACGACGGAGAACGGACGAAAGCTGTGTATGTGAAGCGAGAGTAGTTTTTATACAACGAAATATGAAATGGGGTTATATACCGCCATCAGTGTGTAAATCATGCTGGTGGCGGTAAATTGTTAATATTTGTAATTACATGTGTCTTGTCACATGTAATATCAGGTGTTATAATGTGCATCGTGAGTGAAAAAATGAAGAGGTGTACATATGACAGTTAGAGAAGAAATCGAACAATTAAAAAAAGAAAAGAATGCCGTTATCCTGGCGCATTACTACACCAGACCAGAGGTACAGGAAATCGCTGATTATACGGGGGATTCTTTTTATCTGAGCAAGGTGGCGGTAAACCTTAAGGAGCAGGTCATCGTATTCTGCGGCGTATCATTTATGGGAGAGAGCGCAAAAGCGCTTAATCCGGACAAGACAGTACTCATGCCGGATGCGGACGCGGATTGCGCTATGGCGCATATGGCGGATGTGGAAACGATCCGGAAGATGCGCAGGGAATATGAGGATCTGGCAGTTGTCTGCTACGTCAATTCCACAGCAGAGTTAAAGAAATATTCCGATGTCTGTGTCACATCGGCAAATGCAGTACAGGTGGTCAAAGCGCTGCCGAACAAAAATATTTTCTTTATTCCGGATCGGAATCTGGCGCATTTCGTGGCGGATCAGGTACCGGAGAAACATTTTGTATTCAATGAGGGCTGCTGCCCGGTGCATGAAAAGATGCAGGTATCTGAGATCAGAAAGGCGAAAGAGGAACATCCGGATGCAGAGGTGCTTACCCACCCGGAATGCCCGGGAGAGGTCCTTGCGATATCGGATTATGTGGGAAGCACATCGGGAATCATTAAATACGCCGGGGAGAGCAGTGCGAAAGAATTTATTATCTGCACGGAGACTGGCGTAAAGTATGAGCTTGAGAAGAAATATCCTGACAAGAAGTTCTATTTTACAGAAACAGAACCGGTATGCCGGGATATGAAGCTTATTACACTTGAGAAGATACTGCATGTTCTGAAAACAGGTGAAAATGAAGTGCATATGTCTGGAGAGCTTATCACCGCATCAAAGAAACCTCTTGAGAAGATGCTGGATCTGGCGGATTCAAAAGCAGAGAATACGAAAGAAAAAGAAATCTGCACGGACGTAGTTATCGTGGGAACCGGAGCGGCAGGACTTTTTGCCGCGCTGAATCTGCCCCGTGATAAGAGTGTTCTTATCATTACAAAAAAAGATGCCAAGAGCAGTGATTCTTTTCTGGCTCAGGGAGGAATCTGTGTACTTAGAAATGAAGACGATTATGACAGTTATTTTGAAGATACGATGCGGGCAGGACACTATGAGAATAGAAAAGAATCTGTGGATATCATGATCCGCAGCTCTCAGGAGGTTATCATCGATCTGATCGGATACGGAGTAAAATTCCAGCGCAGATCCGAGGGGGAGGACAGCGACGCGGAAGGTTTCCTTGCAGACTATGCATTTACAAGGGAAGGAGCCCATTCCCGGCCGAGGATCCTTTTTCACGAGGATGTGACAGGAAAAGAGATCACGGGAAAGCTGCTGGAGCAGGTGCGGACTCTTGAAAATGTGACGCTCAGGGAGTATACTACGATGACAGATATCATTGTAGAGGACTACATGGGAAAGGATGGCGGCAGTGACCGGCGGTGTACCGGGATCATAGCGGAAGATAGTGATGGAAACCGGCTGGTGATCCGGGCGGGAGATACGATCCTTGCAAGCGGTGGCATCGGAGGTCTTTATAAACATTCCACCAACTATCCGCATCTTACGGGAGACGCACTGCGGATCGCAGAGAAACACGGGATACGACTGGAACATCTGGATTATGTGCAGATCCATCCTACAACACTGTATTCCAGGAAACCGGGGCGAAGATTCCTGATCTCAGAGTCTGTGAGAGGGGAAGGCGCTGTACTTCTTGATAAAAACGGGGAGCGATTCACGGATGAACTCCAGCCTCGTGATGTGGTGACGGCGGCGATTCGCAGACAGATGGAAAAAGATGGAACAGATCATGTGTGGCTCTCTATGAAACCGATCGATAAGGATACGATCATGAAACATTTCCCGAATATATATGAGCACTGTCTGGAAGAAGGATACGACGTGACGAAAGACTGGATCCCTGTAGTACCCGCGCAGCATTATTTTATGGGAGGCATCTGGGTGGACAGTGACAGCCAGACGTCTATGAAACGGTTGTTCGCCGCAGGCGAGACAAGCTGCAACGGAGTACACGGGGCTAACCGGCTGGCAAGCAATTCGCTGTTGGAGAGCCTTGTGTTTGCAAAACGCGCCGCGCGGAAGATTGCGGAAGAAAGCGAGGAATAGGTATGAATAAAATTACGATGACACTTCAGGCGGATCATTTGATCCTGGAGGCGCTGAAAGAAGATATATCAAGTGAAGATGTGAGCACAAATGCGGTGATGAAAGAAGCCGTTCCCGGGGAAGTGGACCTGATCTGCAAGCAGGACGGAGTTATCGCCGGACTGGATGTATTCCGCAGGGTATTTGAACTGCTGGATGCTGATACAACGGCTGAGTTTTACTGCGCGGATGGAGACGAGGTAAAAGCAGGACAGCTTATGGGAAAAGTGCGCGGAGATATTCGCGTGCTGCTGTCCGGCGAGCGGGTGGCGCTGAACTATCTTCAGCGGATGAGCGGAATCGCTACTTACACCCGGTCCGTGGCGAAATTGTTAAAGGGCAGCAGGACAAAGCTGCTTGATACGAGAAAGACAACGCCGAATATGAGGGTCTTTGAGAAATATGCTGTTCGCGTGGGAGGGGGTTATAATCACAGATATAATCTTTCCGACGGTGTCCTTCTGAAAGACAATCATATCGGGGCAGCCGGCGGTGTGGCCCGGGCTGTGCAGATGGCAAGAGAGTATGCGCCTTTTGTCAGGAAGATCGAAGTGGAAGTCGAGAATCTGGATATGGTCCGCGAAGCGGTGGAGGCGGGAGCCGACATTATTATGCTGGATAACATGTCAACTGACGAGATGCGCCAGGCGATAGATATTATCGGAGGAAGAGCTCAGACCGAGTGCTCGGGCAATGTTACAAAAGAGAATATCGGCAGATTGACAGAGCTGGGAGTGGACTATATTTCCAGCGGGGCTCTGACTCATTCCGCATCAATACTTGACATTTCAATGAAAAACCTGCATGCTGTAGAGTAAGTGGAAGGAGGAGACCTGATGACAGGTTCGGACAGAAGAAACGCCATTGTGGAGCAGATCAGGAACAGTGCTGTTCCCGTACCAGGCAGAAATCTTGCCGCGGAGTTCGACGTGAGCCGCCAGGTGATCGTTCAGGACATTGCGCTGATCCGGGCGGCAGGACATGATATCATATCGACAAACAGGGGGTATATTATCAATGAGCCCCATTCGGTCAGCAGGGTCTTTAAAGTAAAACATACAGATGATCAGCTTGAGGAGGAACTGAACGCTATCGTGGACCTGGGAGGAAAGATCTGTGATGTATTTGTAAACCACAGAGTGTACGGCCGGCTGAAAGCGGAACTTAATATCACTTCCAGGAGGAAAGTGGGAGAGTTTATGGCGGATATCAGAAGCGGAAAATCAAGCCCGCTTAAGAATATTACTTCAGGTTACCATTACCATACGGTGGAGGCGGACAGCGAGGAAACACTGGATATGATCAGAAATATGCTTAAGGCGAAAGGTTTCCTTGTGGAGGAGAAAAAACAGGCTGCGGAATAGAACAAAGAAACGGAGCGTATCATTTGTTATGGAAGAAATCAGACAACTGCTTCAGGCGGTTTTAAATATAGATTTTATCCGCGCGGTAATCAGTAATCCGCGGGAAAAAGAGGGTATAATAAAAGTAAAGGTGAGACCGCTGGAGAAGAAGGGAGAGCTTCTTTTCCAGTTTGAGTCTTTTACGGAAAAACAGGCATTTCACAGAAATCTTGCGAAAGAAGAAGCTAAGGAACAGTTCCTCGAATATGCACAGCAGTTTCGACAGATACAGATTGAGACGGTAGAAGAGGAATGTACGGTGCTGATCAGTAAAAAAGGCAAGGTGACTGTCAGGAAAAAACGACGGAAAGAGAAAGCGCAGGCTGCGGATCTTTCTCATAACCGGAAAAAACATTATATTCTGGAAGAGGGAATAACCGTACCGTTTCTCAAAGATCTGGGAGTAATGACAGAGGATGGAAAGATTGTCCGGACAAAAACGGATAAATTCCGTCAGATCAACAGATTCCTTGAATTTATTGAGGATATTCTCCCGGGATTGGATCGGGGAAGAGAACTGACCATCCTTGACTTTGGCTGCGGGAAATCATATCTTACTTTCGCCATGTACTATTATCTTCATGAGCTGAGAGGATACGATATCCGTATCATCGGCCTGAATCTGAAACAGGATGTAATCAGTCATTGTCAGGAACTGGCTGTGCGATACGGTTATGATAAGCTGACATTTCTGGTGGGAGACATCGCGGATTATGACGGTGTGGATCAGGTGGATATGGTAGTCACCCTTCACGCCTGCGATACGGCGACGGATTATGCTCTGGCAAAAGCCGTCGGATGGGATGCGAAAGTGATTCTTTCCGTTCCGTGCTGTCAGCATGAGCTGAATACGCGGCTTGGCGAAATGCGCGGATGTGAAGGATGTCAGAAGAACGGGAATGATTTGACGCGAAAGGAAAGCCCGGTATGGGAGATGCTCGCTCCAGTGCTTGATTACGGGCTTTTGCGGGAACGTTTTGCGGCTCTTGTTACGGACGGACTCCGGGCGAAATATCTGGAAAATTCCGGATATGAGACACAGGTACTTGAATTTATAGATATGGAGCATACGCCGAAGAATATACTGCTGCGCGCGGTGAAAAAAGATACGGTAAATGCCGGCGCCGATGAAAGAAAAAACAAAAGAGCAGCGGAAGAGATTGATAAATGCGAAGAATTTCTGCAGACCGACCTGACACTGGGACGTCTGCTTTCATATAAAAAGGGAGAATAAACAGGGATGAAAAGAAAGATCATAAAAGCGGGAGTGCTGATTGTCGTTTTTATAGCGGCGCTTATAATCAGCAGTATGATCATAAACAGTGGAACGGACGACGAGATCGTGGATATGGGGGCTCCTACTCTGCCCAGAATATCTTTTACGGTAGACCAAAGAGAGGTTAATTCGCTCTTTGGATATGTACAGGATATGGATATCACAGCTATGAGAGATACGATAACTCCTCTTAATGCTGACGGCTCGCTGACCATGAATATCGAAAAGAACGGCCGGGAGATCAGTGATATCCGGTATGAAGTATATTCTCTGGACGGAGAGGAGAAATATACGGAAGGTAAGGTCGAAGTGCCTGAAGAAGACAGCGCGGCAACTTTGGATGTGGGAACAATCCTGTCCGGCGATACAAGGGAAGCTGTCCTGAAAGTGATGCTGACAGTGGGGGAAGATACTGTCAACTATTATACAAGGGTGGCTATGCCGGAAAATCTGACCACTGCAGAGTGCCTTGAATATGCACAGGATTTCCATGAAAAGGCTTTGAATAAGGAAGATACGGAGGAGATGGAAAGTCATCTGGAGCCGGGAGAGGAGAGCGATAATACCACGTATCAGACTGTGAATATTCATTCCGATATTACACATGTTCAGTGGGGCGATCTCTCTCCGGAAATCGTGGGAGATGTGGAGTGGAGCATTAAGGAAAGTAATACAGTGTATACCTCGATCCTGGCGAAATATCAGGTGTCATGTGTGGATGAAAACGGGGAATCAGGTCTTTATGATGTGAAAGAGTTTTTCCGGGTGCGTTTCCTGGTGGATACTATTTATCTGTTGGATTACAACAGAGATATGGAGCAGGTGTTCCAGGGAACGCCTCAGGATTTTGACGGGAACGGAATCCTTTTCGGCATTGCTTCAGATGATATACAGTATGAAACGAACAGCGATGAGACGATTGTGGCATTTGTCCAGGAGAGAAATCTCTGGCTCTATAACGGAGAGGCGGATGAACTGACGCAGGTGTTCAGTTTCGCCAATCAGGAGGGCAGGGATATGCGCAGTAAAAACGATCAGCATGCTGTCCGGATCATTAGTATGGATGACGACGGGAATATTGCATTTGCCGTATATGGTTATATGAACCGCGGTTTCCATGAAGGCGAAGTGGGAGTCGGGATCTATTACTTCAGCATGGATTCAAATGCTATAGAAGAAAAGGCATTTATACCGAGCACGAAATCTTATGCCATAGCGGCGGATGAACTGGCTAAAATGGTGTATTATAACCACGAACAGTCCATGCTTCATGTACTTGCAGATGGTACGCTGTATGAGATCGATCTGGATGCGGATAAGCAGACAGTGCTGGCGGAAGGTCTGACAGAAGATGAGTATGCTGTTTCAGACGACGGACATCTGATGGCATATCAGGTGAAAGAAAGCGAGGAAGAAGACAAAGCGACGGATAAGGATACAGGATCGGGCCAAGATAAGACGGCTGCGTCAGCCGGAGGCTCCCAGATCTGCGTCATGAACCTAAAGAGCGGAAATACATTTACTATAGATGCGGCAGAGGGAGAGTCCGTGCGCCCGCTGGGATTTATCAATGGAGACTTCATATTCGGAAAAGAGCGTTCTTCGGACGCCGGCGTGACTGCTTCCGGAGAAGAGATCAGTCCGATGTATGAGATCGAGATCCGAAATTCCGACAATAAAACGGAGGTGCAGTATTCGTTTGAAGATGAGAATATTTATACTACAGATATTCTTATAGACGGTAATCTTCTGACGCTTAACAGAGTTGTGAAAAATGGGAACGTCTACAGTTCCACAGACCAGGAATACATTACAAATAACCAGGAGAGGAAAGAGTCGGATATATCTCTGACAACGTATACGACAGATGTGAAAGAGACACAGGTAAGGATGTCATTTGCAAATGGTATAGCCAGCACGGAGCCGGAACTGGTAAAACCGGGGCAGATCGCATCCGGAAAACCGCTGACGGTTACGATAAGCGGAGGCAGCAACGGTGAAAAGTTCTACGTATACGGCATGGGAGAACTGATAGACGTTTATGATAAGGCGGCTTATGCGATTCAGAAAGCAAACGAAGTGGCCGGCGTGGTCATCTCCTCCGAACAGCAGTATGTGTGGGAGAGAGGCAACCGGGATCTGGTGTATTCCACAGACGCGTCCTCATTCCGCACGGAAGGAGATGAGACGTCTCTGGCGGCCTGCGAGCGCTATATGGAGCAGTATGAGGCTCATCAGGTGGATCTGACCGGCTGTGAGTTGGAACAGGTGCTTTATGTGATCAACAGAGGCTGTCCGGTGATTACTTTGATTGATACGGACCATGCGGTGCTGCTGACCGGATATACTACTACGGACATTACGTATATTGATCCGGAGGATGGGACGAATCATACCGTGGGTATGGGAACGATGGAAAAACAGACGAAGAAGGCTGGGAATGTATTTATTGGGTATATAAGATGAATTAACTGAAAAAACATCCGTCACTACTGTTGGTGACGGATGTTTTCAATAGAGTATATCTGATAGCGGGAAACAAAAATTATACAAAAGTGTTATTTTGTTGTCTGAGCAAACAGAATCCCCTTATATTTGTTGAGCGCTGTATAAAGTATCAGACCCAGCACTCCGCAGGAGATCACTTCGCCAATGCCGACTGTCAGCATCATAAACGGGATCGGAAGCGGCACCATGTAGCCGTATTTTAATACGAATGGTACAACGATCACATTAGCAATGATCGGAGGAAGCGGTGCAAGATATTTACTCCTGTTTCTCAGCATCCAGGTAAAGACAGCGCCAATCAGTGTGGCAAGACTTCCAAAGATGATATCCGGAAGGATGCATCCGCCGAGGATGTTGCTGATAAGGCATCCTAAAAATACACCTGGAATAGCTGCGGGGGTAAATACCGGAAGAATGGTCAGAGCCTCGGAAATACGAACCTGAACCTCTCCGTAACTGAATGAGGCGCCGAGCAGAGTCAGCACGACGTAGATTGCGGCGATCATAGCCGCCTGTGCTATGAACAGCACTTTGCCTGATTGATTGTTTTTCATTTTTCTGTTCTCCTTTAGTTTTGTTTTACGAGTGGAAGGTCTCGAACACTCGATAATGATACGCCGGAAACAACGCGTTTGCGTTGCTTTCGGCGTTTTGTAGTATAGCATGAATATACAAGAAAATCAAGAATGTCCAAAAAATGTCCAAAATGGGAAATTGATATTACTAAAGGCGGTGTAACCAATGAAGAATTATACTATAAAAATAGAAGTATACAGTAACAGCAAGGATAGGGTAAGAGTTTTATTAAATAAATATAAGCTAGATTCGATTATCGACGGATTTCGTGTTACAGGTGTTGAAGATACGGGAAATTACGTTATTGATGGTAAATTTTTAAAAGATATTATACGAGCAGAGCTATACATAAGTGGCAATGATCGAAAAGATATTATTCAGTCCATTGTACCTTTGACTGCAGATGAAACAGTTTTGTCGTGGGAACTAGTATGTGATGACGAAAATGAATGAGTAATGCATTCAGCATTCGGATCAGATATAAGATTCTTTTTAGAAAATTGGAAAAGGAGTGGTTATAAACATGGATTATATACAGAAAATTTTTGAAAGGGCAAAAATAAAGAATGTAATAGATCATCTTCTATACGGTCATGAGCCGGATACAGAGATTAACGACTATGAGAGCAGGATGGAAAAGGCATTTGTACAGTATGGGGAAATTGTAGCTAAATACGATCCGAAGCGTAATTCAGAATTGTATGATGCTGCGAATGCACTGACAGAGGTAATATCAGCGGTTTATATGGAAATCGGATTTCAGGTTGGGCTCCTATTTATGCAGGAAATTTACCATAATGGTGAAAAGAGTAGAAAAATGCCCAGCGTCGATTAGATAGCATAATGTCCAAAGAATGAAAGACGTAATTATGTGTGTATTATATATGTAATGAATATAAATAGCCGGACTCAAAATGTGTTCGGCTATTTGCACGGTGTTGATTTGTTTTGTATTAGGCTACAGATCTTTCAGACTGATTATCGAGATTAGAGATGGCTTTTCCGAGATACATATTCTATCAGCGCAGGCTTGGCAATTTTCCAGTCTTTTCCCTCTTTAAAAGCTTTTAAATCGCCGGATCTGACGATTCTATAAACCTGTGTAGTTCCTATCTTTAATATCTCTGCAATCTCTGCAACTGTCAGTATATCATCATAAGATTCAAACATAATCGATTTTCACTCCTTTAACGTAAGATTAACGCTGTGATTTTCGGCGGTCTCTTTTATTATTGTGAGGTAATTAGACATTTTATTTTTATCAAGGGCAGGATGGTTAGGGATATAGCTTGCTGTTGAGATAATAAAATGAAAATGGGAATGCTCATTTCCTGTTGTCTTATTTTTTGTATGATAGGAATAGCAGACAGGATATTCTTGAGAAAAGATCCTTGCAATACTGTCTGCCATATAGAAATAGTCTCCATAAGGGTCATTTAATGTAAAGGGCATGGTAATGATCATATGCCAGAGCTGCTGTGGTAGGATATATTTTGGACTCTGCATATAATAATTTCGCTCAAATGCTTTAATAAGCTTATCTTGATCCGGCGGATATCCTATATTTAGCAGCCCATAATATCGGATTGGCAATGTTCTTTTTCTGTCAAGATGAAAGATATAGGACAGAGCATTATGCATAGCGTCTGTATTTTGATATGTACCGTCTATAAATTTAATATTTGCCTCAATCAATTTTATTCACCTCTTCGATTAGTTTTTCCCGCGTCTTTTTAGGCATTTTTGTATTCTGTAGAAGATTATATACCTGTTGTTTTACCAGTTCTTTATGGATCATAAAGGATAATGTGGATGATTCACTGAATAATAATTTGCGTATTGCTTCGGATACAGAATAATTATTCTGTTGAGCATAAGAGTTAATAGCTTTTGCTTGTTCAGGAGTTGTCCGGAATTTATATACTTCTGTATGATCTTTTGAGTATTTCATATTTTTCCTTTCTTAGCTGATTTTATTATATTTATTCATATGTTATCCATTGATAATTTTTAACTATATATTCTATGAATGAATATATTAGTATAATTAATAATGTAATACATATTTATATAATATTCTTATAATGTTTAATATTATTAATATAAAGGATATCAATAAAGTATTTATATATAACAGATTATTCAGCAGGTAACCGGATATTCTGTGGTGCATTTCGAGCTATCAGGAATAGTGTATTTACATGCACTTGATCCACTGCAATAATTTTTGTACCACAAATCCGGTTACCCTCGGTAACAATTTATTCTAATGTTAGTTGGTTTTATTTTTTTACATCAGATTTTATCAGATAATATAAAGTAAACATATCTAATAATGAATGATCGTTGACAATAGTAGATTTATTTGCTTGTAAACAAAGTGTTGACAAATAGTAAATCAAACCATATACTGGAAAAGCAGTAGAAAGAAAACTGCATGTATCAAATTAACCAATGTTGGGAAGGAGGACAATTATGACACAGATAAGAGAGAAAACAAGAGTAACAACAGGATATTGCAGAGATCAGATTGTCCTCGTGACATTTTTATAAATATCTTATGCCATGACTGGACAATCCGGCATCTCTGGTTTCAGAGGTGTCTTTTTTGCGCCCATTTTTACGCAAAGAAGCACCAGAAGAGAAAGGATTTATATGAAGATAGTACACGGCATTTATGCAGACTCAAAGATTTTTACAGATAAAATAGAAGATTATGCATTGGCACAGATTAGGATGCTATGCGATAATGAGGCATTTTGCGACAGCAAGATCAGGGTTATGCCGGATGTCCATCCGAGTAAAGTGGGAACGATCGGTTTTACAGCTACAGTAGGAGAACGGGTACTGCCGAATGTGATCGGCATCGATATCGGATGCGGCATTACGATAGCAAAGCTGAAACAGAAAAGGACAGAATATCAGAAACTGGATACTGTGATCAGAGAGAATATTCCATCGGGTTTCAAGATCAGAAAGAAAATCCACAGATATGCAGAAACATTTGATCTTACAAGGTTGAAATGTTATGAAAAAATCCAGAAGGACAAAGCATTTCTTAGTCTGGGCAGTCTTGGAGGAGGCAATCATTTTATCGAACTGGATCAGGATGTAGAGGGCAGCCTCTATGTGCTGATCCACTCAGGAAGTCGTCACCTTGGTAAAGAAGTGACGGAATACTATTTGAATGAGGGATATAAGCTGATCCGACAGAGAAACGAAGATATTCCTTATGAGCTGACCTTTTTAGAGGGCGAACTCAAGGATGCCTATTTGAATGATCTCGAAGTTGTTCAGGACTTTGCTGCTTTGAATCGTAGAATTATTCTGGAAGAACTGGAAAGAGGTACGAAATGGAAGATTCTCGATAGTTATTCTTCTATTCATAATTATGTAGATCATTCCGGTGCTGAAATGATCATGAGAAAAGGGGCGGTTTCTGCAAAAGCAGGAGAGAAGGTGATCATTCCGATCAATATGAAAGACGGTGTGATCCTTGGAACCGGTCTTGGGAATCCAGAATGGAATTATTCTGCACCCCATGGGGCAGGACGGATCATGAAGCGTGAGGATGTGAAACAGAATTTCACAGTATCGGCATTCAAGAAAGCGATGAAAGGAATTTACAGTACATGCATCGGGAAAGAAACTTTGGATGAAGCGCCCTTTGCTTATCGTGGGATCCATGAGATCAGGAATGCAATTGCAGATACAGTAAAGATACAGGAAGTTTTAAAGCCTGTATATAATTTCAAGGCAGGAAATTATTAAAACAGATTGAAAAATGAAAACTTATTATGTCAATAGAAATGAGGAAATACATGATTATACAGATCAGTTCCGGTCAGGGACCGGCAGAGTGTGAACTGGCAGTAAGCAAATTGTATGAAGCTCTGAAAAAAGAATATCCGGATATTAAGCTGATTTCCGTCCATAAATCACGGATAAGTGGAGGCAGTACTTCAATTCAGTTTTCAACCGAGAGGGATTTGTCTGAACTGGAAGGAAGCGTACAGTGGATCTGCAGGAGTCCGTTTCGCTCAAACCATAAAAGAAAAAACTGGTTTGTTGATATAAGCATTATACCGGAGACAGAAGATATAAGCAGAGAACAGGAAGTCCGGTTTGAACGGTTTCATTCCAGTGGAAAAGGCGGTCAGAATGTAAATAAAGTGGAAACAGGCGTGCGTTTGATCCATGTACCCACTGGAATTACGGTAACATCTACTGCGGAGAGGAGCCAGTATGCAAATAAGAGGAATGCAATGCGAAAGTTAAATGCGATTCTCGAACAGAAAGAAAAAGACGAGTCAGCGAAACAGATTCACTCCGCTTGGAGAGAACATAATCGGATTCAGAGAGGAAATCCGGTGAGAGTATACGAGGGGAAAGCGTTTCGGAGAAAAAAATAACTTCTTTTACAGGAAAAAGTGTACAGACTAACAGGTGTGCTGTTTTTGTCTAATACCGGCACAACAATGGTATATTATTATTTTGAAAGCGGCGGAGAAATCTGTCGCTTTTAATATTTAGAAAACGGAGGAAAAAGAAAATGAGGTACAAAGCAGATGAATTGAGTTATGAAAGGATACGGATATTTGGAGTGACCGGGTTCTTCACCAATGAAAGAATACAGAGGGATTCTGTGCCGGAAGGGCTTTATCAGTATGAAGTGAGACATGATGATTGTTGTCAGGGAATCCCTTGTGAGGCGGCAAAAGGGATTCTGGTAAACTTCTGGGGGACATTGCTTACTCTGTCTGAACTGCCGGTGGTGGGAAAAAATGGATATCAGTATATTGAAGAGGAAGATTGGTGTGATGACTGCATACAGAATTTTAGCTTAGATGATATTTTGAGAGAAGGAGTTGGGAAAAATGAAAAGATGTGACTTCAAACAGCAACAGAATATCATATTAAGACTGAAAAGGAAAATAAAGAGACATGTAAAGCAAGATAAGCAGAGTCATAAAAAAACTGTACAGATTGCAGGAACAGACATAGCTGAGATGATAAATAAACTACAGCAGCAATCTTTTATGGAGGGGTACTGTTATGCCATACAACTGCTTAAAGACGGAATAAGGAAAACCAAGTGATTATGTAATGCTGAGAGCTGACGGCTCTCAGTATTAAAAGTATTCTTATTTTTTAATATCATCGATTATTTGCTGGATATGGGCAAGCTGTGTTTCAGTAAGACCGGTGACCTCAATATAATGCCGTGAGTCAAGTTCTAATAGATGGTCTGTGCTTACGGAAAAAAATTGGGATATTTTAACAAGCATTTCAATGGAAGGAAGAATGTTATTATTCTCCCAGTTGGAAATCGTTTGTTTAGAGACGTTTAATTCATTAGCAAGCTGTACCTGATTCAGATTATGAGAAAGTCGTAGTTCTTTTATTATATCGCCAAACATATGAAAACTCCTTTTTTTTAGCTTACTTTGCAAGTGATATATTTACTAAATACTAAAGTATTGATATAATGGACTGTAATGAATCGTGCAAAAGGAGAGAAAAAGATGAAAGTATTTGATGTTGTCAAATATGAAGGCGAAAATAATGTACTAGTGTGGAAATTTCCTGGAGAAGACTTCAATACTCTCTCACAGCTTGTTGTACATGAAACACAAGAGGCAGTCTTTTTTAAAGATGGACAAGCACTAGATTTATTTAAAGCAGGAAGATATACTCTGCACTCTCAGAATATTCCACTTATCAGACGTCTTGTAAATCTACCTTTTAACGGAGAATCACCATTTCATTGTGAAGTTTTTTTCGTAAATAAAGTTGTTTCTATGGATATAAAGTGGGGTACGATTAATCCTATATCCATACAAGATCCTATATATAAAATTATTTTGCCAATTAGCGTTTCAGGCCAGTTTGCCATACAAGTTGAAGATAGTAAAAGATTTTTATTAAGTTTGGTCGGAACGATAAGTCAGTTTGACCAAAATACTTTAACAAAATATTTTCAGGGAATCCTTATGATGAATATAAAAGATTATATTGTAAAACAATTTACAAATTATAATCTTTCGTTTTTAGAAATACAGGGGAATTTAAAAAAAATTTCAGATGGGATTGCGCTGGAAGTTGCCCAAGAATTTGAAAGATATGGTTTAAGGCTGGTTAATTTTAATGTAACAGACATTGCTCCGTCAGAAAGTGACTCCTCTTATATACGATTAAAGCAGGCTTTAGAGAAAAAGGCGGAAATGCAAGTTATTGGATACAATTATCAACAAGAACGTACATACGATATTTTGGATACAGCAGCAGCGAACGAAGGTACATCTTCCGATATGATGGGAGCTGGAATGGGACTCGGAATGGGGCTTAATATTGGAAACACACTTGGTGGGATGATGGGGAGTGTTACTCCTGATGTACAACAAACCACACAAAATGGAATGGAAAATACGGAAATGAATATATGCCCAAAGTGTAAAAACGTATTGCCAGCTGGAGCACAGTTTTGTTCAGCGTGTGGAACCAAGATTGAGGTACAGGAAGAAGAAACAATGGTTTGTCCACACTGTCATGAGAAAGTTCCAAAAGGTAAGTTCTGTATGGCGTGCGGTAAATCTATGGAATTAGTATGTCCACAATGCGGACAACCTCAAAAAATGGAAGCAAAATTCTGTATGTTTTGTGGTGCAAGATTAGATGAAGAGGTGTAGCGTGATGATACTAAAAGATACTATATGTCCACATTGTGGAAATAAGATAAAAATTGATATAGAAAAAGAAACAAATTTTTGTTTTCAATGTGGTGGGAAAATTATATCTGAGAAGGCGTATTCAGAAGAAAAACCAGAAATTGATTTGGAAGAAAAACTTGAGGAAGTCGGATTTTACTTTCAATTAAGCCGACAGAAAAGGGAAGCTCTTGACCAAGAACAAAATCCAAGGTATTACCTCAAAGCTCAGGACATGCTTTTAGATTTATCTAATGTCTTTAAAAAGGATTATAGAGTTTGGTGGGAGTTATCTAAGCCATTGGATTATGCGTATGAGGAAGAAGTACAAGATGGTCAGGGGCTATATAGGTTTAACGAGGAGTATTTTAATAAGGCTTTAGATTTAGCCTCTATAGCAGAAAAAAAACAGCTTATACTTGCGGTTGATGAATATGAAAAGAAAAAAACAGCAATAAGGCTTGCATATGAATCAAAAGAGGCGGAAAGGAGACGAGAGGAAGAAAAAGCGCAGGCAGAAGAGGAACGAAAAAGAAAGGAAGTGGAACAAAAGAAAAGGGAAGAAGAAATAAAGCGTCAAGAGGCAGAGAGACAGAGATTGTTGCAGGAACAGATGCGTCAGAAAGAGAATGAACGTATTTTGCAAGAACGAATCCTCAAGGAAAATGAACAGCTTTATTTACAGTTTATGAAAAAAGATTATAGTATGCTAGACTGCATGTACTTTACTTTTTCATTATCGACTCAAAAGGAGTATACAGTTACATTAACAAATATCGCAAATGTGCTGTATTTAACTGCTTTCTATAAGGAAGGTGGAAAAAATGTAATATATAAGGAGCAGTCCCAGGCTGTTTATATTGGCGCAAAAGGTGAAGTAATAAAATACGATAATCAATATTTGAGAATAAAAGGGGTGGAACAGATATTGCGTATTTCGTCTGACGGTTACGGAGGCCTTAGTATTGTAAATTGGAAACTTTATAAGAATATGGATTTTGTGAAAACAGTGATGAAAAATGCTAAAAAACCATTACTCTCATTAAATAAAATCTTTGTCTAAGATTTGAGGAATTATCATAACATCATGGAGGTTTAAAATGAATTTTGATCTAAAGTCAATGAGAAAAAGAAGTGTGGTACTGACGAAAGGAAAGTGGAGTCTATACTTAATGTCACTGATATTTACCGTATTGCAGTTTGCGGGATTTGTTTTAACGGTCAGAACTTTGAATTTGCATACAGACTTACTATTGCCAGTATATATTATAATAGTTGTTATTACAGATTTATTTAGAATGGGATTTATTAGTAGTATGATACAAAGATCGGAAGAAAAGGAAACGAGTTTTGCAGAATTTTTTTCTGGTTTCTGTAAAAAACCAATAAAAGCAATACTTAGTATACTTATTAAGCAAATTATTATATCTGTTGGAGTGCTGTTCTTCATTGTTCCAGGAGTGATTGCATTTTACAGACTGCGCTTTTTTTACTACGAATTGATGAGTGAAGAAAAATCTATAGGAAAATGTTTGACAGATAGTATGGATTTAATGAGGGGTAATTGCATAGAGTTATTTAAAATAGATCTTTCATTTGCAGGCTGGTATATACTGAACATAATAACTATGGGTATTGTAAGCATATATGTAAAGCCATTTACAACAATTACATATGCTGAATACTATGAGTATCTTAAAGGAACAAAGGCGATTCTCAGTTGAGAGTAGAAAATATATTCACGTTTAAAATTGCAATGATTTTTAGATACTTGAAATGATAAGCAATGATAAATAAATACGGAGAAAAGAAATGTTTTGTAAAAAATGTGGGAAAGAAATCAAAGAGACTTGGAAAGTATGTCCAAATTGCGGAGAGCCTATAACAGATGTACCAACTAAGCATTTGGAAAACATCCGAAAGAATGAAAAACAGAACAAAGTCAAAAAGCCAATATTTAAACGGGTTTGGTTTTGGATAGTTATTATTCTTGTAGTCTTTTTGATATTTTTTATTATTATAGGAGAATCTGAGGAAACTCCCCAAAATGAAATGGTCGAAAGTGAGATTCAAACGGATCTGTCAGATTTGGATATGGAGGACTTCTTTGGACAGTCTGGAACGCAGCTTGAAGAACAGGGACTTGAAAAAAGTGGAGAGATAAGTGAATACACAGCACTGGATGGTGCAGTATATGTAAGTTGCACGAGTGGAATTGTAGATATTATCATGCTGGATGGTATGAACGAAAATATGCCATCATTCCATGGAATCAAAACTGGAATGAATCTGTCAGAAGCTGAGTCTATATTAGCGGACATATATTCGACGACAGGACAGATAGATAATCAATTATCATATATGGATATGGACACAGGCATTAATATCGTGCTTGAAACAGAGGGAGAAGAGGTTATAAGCATAACAGCTATGCAGCTGTCACAGGAGGAGATTTCCAGTTATATGCAGGAGGGCTATATATTTCCGGACAGTGATAAAAAATATTTAACGGAAGATGATGTGCGCAGTGTAGAGGCAGATATGCTTGCACTAGGAAGAAATGAAATCTTTGCAAGACACGGTTACATATTTGAAGATGATACATATAAACAGTATTTTGAAAGTAAGCCTTGGTATAAAGGAACCATCCCATCAGATCAGTTTAATTCGGACGAAGTTTTCAACGATTTTGAGAAGAAGAATGTTGAACTAATTAAAAAAGTTGAAGATGAAATAAACAATATCCATGAGGAGTTTATTGGTTTGGAAGGTACATATATCTGTATTGATCCATTGGAGGATGGAATTACAGGACGTTTTGATATTACTAATATTACAGATAATACATTGACTTTTTCCCTTGGAACTTTAGAGGGGATGCCGGGGGTTATGATGGAACAGGCACAAATTATAGATGAATATACTGCTCAAATAACAACTTATGGATTTACAATTACATTTACATGGTCAGATCCGGAAAATATGTATGTGACCAACTCCGGTGAAATTACTGGAATGGAGGCGGCTGTAATCAATGATGTGACAGAAAGCAGAAGCTATACAAGACCCTCGGAATTTAATTAATAGTAAATATCTGAAGTTCAATTACATATTATATTTATGAAACAGTACCATTCGGTGAAGTCTTTCGGGGCTTCACCTTTTTTCTTTTACGGAAGGAGGAATCCAATGAATGTAGGGAGAATATTAATTGCAGTACTCGCATGTGCTGTGACAATCTACAGAATAGCGAATGATGAATAGCTGAGACTCGGAACATAACTAAGTTCCTAAAGAAATCAAAAATCAGGAATACAAAAAAAGGAGGATTTTATTATGTCAGCAAATGTAGAATCAATGTTTTATGTAAGAGAAACCCCGTGGCACGGATTAGGAACAAAAGTGATGAATGCTCCCGATTCAGAGGAAGCCTTGATTGTGGCAGGCTTGAACTGGAAAGTAATTCAGGAACCGATTTATACGACAGAAAATGAGCCGATCAAAGGTTATAAAGCAAATGTCCGTGATTCAGACCGCAAGGTGCTGGGAGTTGTTACGGATCGTTATAAGGTTGTCCAGAATCATGAAGCCTTTTCATTTACAGATGAACTGCTTG
>ERZ1643246.1588-NODE-1588-length-24372-cov-40.525106_pt1 | contig 24372 bp, 28 predicted proteins | sample MGYA00579265_ERZ1643246 | MGnify/ENA primary metagenome ERZ1643246 (study PRJEB29033, sample SAMEA4952261) | chicken gut metagenome | biome: Broiler Chicken; feature: Gastrointestinal Tract; material: Caecum | place: Ireland | collected 2018 | study: Broiler...
TAGTATAGATGAATTAGAAAAACTATTTTCTGCTTGCAGAAATGATCCAATAGAACAGGCAAAAAAATAACAACTCTCAATTTCTTGAAAGTCGCTATTTTACTTGGCTGGGCTGGCTAGATTCGAACTAGCGCATGCCAGAGTCAAAGTCTTTGAAGTTTGATGTTTGTTATTACTTTTTGTTTATGTTTAACATTTGATAAACCACCTATTTTTAGGCAAATTTTAAAATTATTTTTAATATTTTTTGATTTAATAATGTTTATTAACTTTTGGATTTTTTTAAGATTTTGTTAGACATTTGTTAGACCTAAAAAATATTTAATTGTTAGATAACAGTAGTCTATCTCATGATATTTTTATTATTGTATACTTTTATAAATTTTGCATAAAATAATATCATATTTGAGATTTTTTCTCATTTTTATTGACTTTTTAAATAAAAATTCATATAATACTATTATAGGAGATGAGAACAATGTTAATAAAATTTAATTTTAAAAACTTCAAATCTTTTAAAAATGAAAATTGTTTAGATATGGAAACAGCCTCTATTAAGGAACATGAATATAATACAATTACTATTAAAGATAAAAAATATTTAAAGGTTGCTGCTATTTATGGTGCAAATGCAAGTGGAAAAACTAATGTATTAGAAGCATTTGAATTTATGAAAGAAAAATTAATGATTAGTGATGACACAAATATGAACAGTTCTGAAATAGACAACTATTATAACTTTTCTTTTGATGAAAAAACTAGAAATGAACCAATTGCATTAGAAGTTACTTTTTTAGCTGAAAACAAAAAAATATATCAGTATGGATTTGAAATAAAGAATAAAGTTATTGTTTCTGAATGGTTATATGTTAAAAAAGTAAACAAATCTATCCCTATTTTTGATAGAGATGAAAATAAGGTTAAATTCAATAAATCTTATAAAGCTAAAATAAACAAATTTGATGTTGACTCTAACTCTTTATTTTTGAGTCTATATCGAAAAATAGAAAAAGATAATGAAGATTTTAAAAGTGTTTATGATTGGTTTTTAAATAGCTATTACTTAGATTTAGGAAATCCTAAATTTGAAAATAGAATTAATCATTTAATATCTTCAAAAATTATTAATGATAAAGAATACAAAAAAAGATTAGTCGAGTTTATAAAAGTATTTGATTTAGGTATTGATGATATTGAGGTAAAAACAAGAGATATAAAAGATATTAATAATGGCGTACTTTCAAGAATAGAATTAAAAGCTGTCCATAAAAATGAAAATGGAGAAAAAACACTTTTACCTTTTTCATTAGAATCAAAAGGAACTTTAAAAATGTTTTATTTGTATAACTTTATAATGGATGCATTAGAAGATGGAAGTAGATTATTTATTGATGAATTAGATGCTAAACTACACCCTCTTTTAACAAGATATATTATTAATTTATTTCATGATAAAGAAAAAAATATTGGTAATGGTCAGTTGATTTATACAACACATGATATAACAAACTTAAATAAAGAAACTTTTAGAAGAGATGAAATTTGGTTTACTGAAAAAGATAACTATGGTGTTTCTGAATTATTTTCTCTATCTGATTATAAAATTGACAATACCAAAGTTAGAAATGATGCAACTTATAATAAGGATTATATAACTGGAAGATATGGTGCTATTCCAGTATTTGAAGAATTTAATATAGATACCAATGAGAAATCATGATAAAAGCAGAAATAAGGTAGCTTCTAAAAAATTAGCACCACCTAACTACCTTATTATCTGTGAAGGTAAAGAAACAGAGCCTAATTATTTTAATGGTTTAAAACAAAAGATAAATGAAAAATTTGGAGATAGAATCAGTATTGTACCTGCTATAAAAATAAAGGGTACTGGCTTAAATACTGAAAGTTTAGTTAAATATACAAAACAGTACATAAATAAATCTCCAAAAGTTTATGGACAAGTTTGGGTAGTATTTGATAAAGATGATTATAGTGATGAGCAATTTGATAATGCAATCAAATTAAATGAATATAAGTCTGCTTGGTCTAATCCAAATTTTGAAATTTGGTTATTATCACATTTTAAAAAGATTACTACTCCCCTATCAAAAAATAATACTTTAAAAGAACTAAAGAAAGAATTTCAAAATGCTGATTTAGGTAATTATTCTAAAAATGATAAAGAAATTTTCGAGAAAGTAACAAAAGATAATAGATTGGAAAGTGCTATTAAAAACTGTAAAGAAATATATGAAGAATTTAATTGTGATTCTTCTAATGCAAGTAAAAATCCTTGCACTACGGTTTTTATGTTAGTAGAAGATTTGAGTGAATATTTGAAATGAAAGGATATTTGTGCACCTCATGTGAGGTGTTTTATTTTTTTACGAAAGAAGGTGAAATTATGCAAGAAAACAATTTAAAAGGTCTATGGATACCTTATGAAATCCTCACAAATGAAAAATTAAGTGATAAAGAAAAATATATCTATTCCTTAATCTTATTTTTTAGTAAAAATGAAAATTATTGTACTATTACAAATAAATATATCGCAAACATAGTAAATTTATCTGATACAAGAGTATCAAAATTAATAAGTAGTTTATCAAGAAAAAAATATGTGCAAGTCATAACAAATTTTCAAGATACAACAAGGCAAATTATTAGTAGAAAAATAATACCATTAGTCAAATATGACAATCCCAACTATTCAAAATCAACTACCTCTATTTCAAAAAATGACTATACTTCTAGTCAAAATTATACTAATAATATTGTCAAAACCAACAAATATATAAATAATAATAAATATAATAATTATAAAAATACTACTTCTAACTATAATGAACGAAAATATTCTATACAAGATTTTGATAGCTTATATGCCAACAATGATTGGAACATATAAGTCTTTTTTATTTTTAATTTAAGAAAGGAGCTGATTTTATGCTAATTCCCAACGAATTATATAATCTATTGCAAAAACTAAATGTATCTTTAAATACAGTTTTAAAATTCCCTTATATCAGCGGAACGGAAAAGAAACTTGAAATATTTTTGTATAATCTAGAAAAAATAAGATTTGAAATATATGAACAAGTTAGATACTTAAATAATAATATGCTAGATAATGAAATTCATTTTATTGATAATGATTATAAAGCAAACTTACAAGATGGTGTTTTGTCTTTATATATACCAGAAAAATTACCAAACTTAACAAATAGATCTTCTTATGCTCACAAACAAATTATTTTTAATATAGCTGAAATAACTAAACAATATGATAAATTATTCTTTGATAAATATGTAATTGTAATTATTAAAATATTTGAAAAGCTAAAAGTATGGGATGCCGATAACAGAACTGTAAAACCTATTCAGGATGGATTAATTCATGGCGGTGTAATAAAAGATGATAATATATTTAATTGTTGTTATATGGTACAAGGATTCTATTCTGACCTTCCTCATATTGAAGTTTCGGTTTTAGAAGCTGATAAAATAATCAATTTTATTGATTCTAATTTACCAAATATTAGTAAATGGCCATAGCAAAATTTTTAATATTCTTTGAAATATTTTTTTGCTATGGTCATTTATATCTATATATTGATATTTCAATATTTCATTTACTAATTTTTATTGAATTTTTGTCTAGAGTAGAGGTATCATATACAAAAGTATATGATGCCTCTACAAAAGTACGATTTTTAGAAGATTTAAATGAACTAATTAATGGATTTAATTTTAGTTAGATTGGAGGTGTGATTAAAGATGAAGAAAGGATTAATTTTACAAGAAAGAGATGTTGAATTATTAGAGTTTTTAGCAGAATATAAAACAATAACATTGAATAATACAAAATATATTTACGGTACAAAAACTTATCAAGAAAAAAGAATATGTCATCTGGTAAAAGAAAAATATTTAACTAGATTAACACATAGAGAAATTAGTTTAGGTAAAAATGGAAAAGATTTTTTAAACGAAATTGGTACAAACATTAAAGTTCATTGTAGAAATCCTAATAATATTGAAAGATTGAAAGTTATTAGTGATATTGCATCTTTCACTAATTTCAGTAATACAATGAGTTTTATCCCTAGCTGGTATTTAAAAGATAAAGATTGCCCCACTCAAGATTCAAGAAGATATTTAGGACTTTTAACTTTCGACCATAACTTTTTTACTGTATATTCTGTTTATGGAGAAAAAGATGAGAAATATATTACTTCTCTTTACTATGATTTAAAGAAAGAACATGAATTTTATAATTCTATTATTTTTGCTAATGATATAGAAAAAATTTTATATTATCAAAAGAATTTCGGCTTTAATGATAAACATTTATATTTAATTAAATATAACGATTTTAATAAAAGAATTATTAGAAATTATGATAAAATTAGAACTTGTATGATGGACCACTTATTAAAAAAACATGAGGTTGAATTTACAGATTTTAGATATATGGATTTTTTAGTAGATAATGAACTGTATATTAAAATTTGCCTTTTTTTGGACCTTAACCAATTAAGAAATTTACATTATTTTCTTGATATAAATACTAGTTATAAAAATAAGATGTATTTTGTTTGTTTTAAAGAAGATGAAAAGTATTTAAGATATTTAATAAATAATTGTAATACTTTAATTATTGATAAATCTACTATTGAAGAATATCTAGAAAAAGATTTTATTGAATTTAATGGGGTTAAAATTGATTGTATTACAGAATGATTTTAGCCTAGAATACCTAGGCTACTGCTCTTTCTTATATCAATCTACATTTTACATACTAAAGTTTTTTCATATTCTAAAAATTCATTATTTTTATAAAAATTAATCGCTTCAATATTATCGTTCCATGCTGACACTTTAATGTATTTAATATTATTTTCTTTACAATAGCTTTTAAATTCTTCTATTAATTTAGTTCCTACACCTAATCTTCTATATTCATTTTCTATATACATATTTTCAATTTCTGCAAATTGCTCTGTAAAACATTCATTTTTATTATGAATACACCCTGCCAAATATCCTATAATATTCTCTTCTATTTTTGCTACATAAACAGAGTCATTTTCTATTAACTGTTGAAAATAATTGGTCCCCTTCTCTGCAAATGTCCATTCTATATTTAATAATTTATTATACTTCTCAAATTCTCTTTTAAATAACTTTTGATTTAAAATCTGTACAGCTTCTAAATCTTCAATCGTGGCTTTTTTTAGCACAACATCATCCATCATTGTTCATCCTTCCATCAATTCTTCTTTTAATATTTCAAATAACTTCCTATGTCCCATTTCATTAGGATGTATTCCATCACTACTTAAATTTTGCATCTCCATCTTATCTAATATGTTAAGAAAGGCAATTTGTTTTTTTATGCAGCATTCTTTGATTTTTTGATTATACTTTTCGATATTTTTATTGAAATAACTCTCATTGTGATTCCAGCTAATTGGTACTGTATATTTTTCATTAACTCTTGTTAGTCCAATAAATAAGATATTTCTAGTATATATTTTGCAAATATCAATTATTTCTTCTATATTATTTTCAAATGTTTCTATATCTGTCTTATTTTTTTCTATATCATTTAAGTATAAAGCATCATTTATCCCTATTGATATTATTACAGTATTAGGATTTCTTGACTCACATTCATTTTTAATTCTCTTTATTAAATCTGAAGTTGTTTCAGATGGTATACCCAGATTATATACAATATCTTCATTGTTCTTATTTTGGCAATAAATTGCTAATCTATTAACCCATCCAGCTTTTTCTTTATCCCAAGCACCCCAAACTATACTATCTCCAAATACACAAATATTTCCTTGTATTTTTGTTTTTTTCATATTTACCTTCTATACCTTTCTTAGATATCTTTTTAATAGCTTTTTTCTTCTTTTATTTTTTATATTACAACATATTTTCATAAATATACTATCTTTCATAATTTGCAATTTCAATTATATTTCCATCAATATCCTGTATTCCAAAACAAATATATTTATATGGACTATCTTGCACATATTCTGGTTCATATAAAATTGTTGCCCCTATTTGTTTCGCTCTTTTAAATGCTTTTTCTATATCATCTGTATAAATTCCAAGTGTTGCATTATTTCCAGAAATTCTTTTATTCTCTAGTACATTAGCATTTATTAAGCCAAAATACATTCCTTCTTGTCCTTCTATCTCAAAATCTGCCCATCTATCTCCTTCTATATGTGTCGCTTTTATATCTAATAATTGTTCATAAAATTTAACAGCTTTTTGGATATTTTCTACACTAAAATAAAAATGATCTAATTTTAATTTCATATTTATAATCCCCCTTTACATTTGTTCCAGAACAGGTAATTCGTTTCTATACATTTCTTGTTTTTTTAAGTCAATTTCTACAGTTAATATCCCTTCTTCTTTTTTTAATTCCCTAATACATTCTCCTTTATAATCTATAACTTTGCTATTTCCACATAATCCATCTCCTGTCTGATTACAAGCACAAAAATAGACTTGATTTTCTATTGCTCTCGCTTTAGTTAATATATTCCAAGCAACACTTCCTGTATTTTCTCTAAAATGTGATGGAAGAAAGATTATTTGTACTCCGTTTTTAGTTAGTTCTCTAAAATACTCTGGAAATCTTAAATCAAAACAAATTCCTACTCCTATTTTTATATTATCTATCTCTACAATTCCTAATTCTTTTCCAGAAATTGTATCATCTCTTTCATCTAATTTAAAATCTTTTTTCTTTACCACATACATATATTTTTTATCATATTTTCCTACTATTTTTCCTTGTCTATCAATTATAAAACATGTATTAGTAGTTTTATTAGGTATATTACTCTTTAAATCAACACTTCCTAAAATTATATTAACATTATTATCTTTAGCAAATTCCTGGTAAATCTGTATGTCTTTCATATTAACTTTTCCACTTTCAAAATCTTTTCCCCACGAAAGAAAAAGTTCTGACAAACATATTATATCTGCATTTTCTTTAACGGCTTCTTTTAATAAACAAAAGGCCTTTTCTTCATTTTCTTTTTTTGTACCATTAGATTCCATTTGAATTAATGTAATTTTCATTTTTTCTCTCCTAACTAAATAATCATGAATTATTTATCTGCTACATCTCTTTCAACATATTTCTATTCTCCTTGAACGATTATTTTGCCATCATTTTATCATAGGTTGGCAATTTTTACAACAAATTCATAAATTAAAAGCATATTAACAGATTAGAGTTTTCATAATCTTATTAATATACTTTAAAATTTTTTTATTTATTGTTTTCTTAACCAATCCATAAATTCCTTTTTAGTAATCTCTTTTAGTTTATAAGCATTTTTCTTATCTTTACCTTTATACTTAAACATATTATACTCTATTTCAAAACTTCCACCTTTTGACTTTGCTAATGCTTGTTTTTTCTTATAAACTTTCCTATATAATCCATATGCTTCATCTTTTTCTAGATTTTTAGAAAATACCTTACTTGCACCAATTTCTCTACAAGTTTTATTGGCTTCATATACATTGTTGCAATAAATAACTGCTGAATTTGTTGTCAAAAAATACTTTCCACAGTTTTTACATTTTTTTAAGTATGTTCTTTCTTGCAATATAAAATATAATTCTAAAAATAATAAATTATAAAAATTATCTATTTCATAAATCTCTTGTATACCATATCTATTATTGTCTTTATCTTGCAAAGTATTTATAATTTGTTCTTCTTTCATTCTAGACATATCTTTATTTAATCTTATACTCTGCTTAAAATTATTATATTTTAAAATTGTATACTCCTTAATATCCTTTGTACTAGTAAATACTACTAATCTTTCTAATGGTGTTAAATCTTTCATTTCTGCATTTTCATTGAACAAACAAAATTCTATAATATCTATTATTTGTTTTTTATAATCTTTGAATTCGCCCATATATTTAACATATAACTGTTCCATTTTTATTTTCATATTATCTGAATTATTAATATCTGTTGCTAGTAAGTTATTTCTTTCTTCTTTTGATAATAAAGTTTGAAATCCATAAAATCTAAAAATCATATAACTATTTTCTTTTAAATCCCTTTGAATAAAGTCTAATAGCACCTCTCCTATTTGTATAGGTTGTTCAAAAATCCTAGTAATATATTCCATATATCCATCATCATTTGTTGCATAATCTAGCATTGGTGTTTTTATCTGTTCTTCTTTTGTCTGTTCATTTATATACACTTCTATTTTATTTTTTTCTTCCATTTACCTCACCTTAAAATTTTTTTATATTTTTTAATAAAATCTATTGCATTACAGACAATAATATGATATATATAAAATTGTCAGCGGACAATTTTATTGTTTGTTGTTTATTGTCAATATTAGTATACATTATATAAACACTTATTTCAAGTCTTTATATAAAATTTTCTATGTTTAGAAATTGTTAGCAAATTTTTGCATTATGTTTTAGGAGATGATGTTTATTTGAAAAAAACAGATTTGGAAAGAAATGAACTAATTTACAAACTATATTTTCAAGATAAATTAACCTTAACTCAAATTAGTCATCAAATAAATTTATCTATTAGTCAAATTAGTAGAGTTTTATCTAAATCTCCTAACTATCTGCAAGAGAAAAATAAAAGGAAAGAAGAAAATCGCAAAAAACACATTGAACAAACAAAAGAAATTATAAAAAATAAAAGGTTACAAAAACAAATTGAAGAAAAGCAAATTTTAGATATACTTCATAATCAAGCATCTTTTGAATTATCTTATATTCATCCTATGTCAAAGTATGCTATAAGGAAACATTGTTCAAGTGCATATAATTATAATCATAATAAAAAAAGATTTGAATTAAAAGATGATGTGGCTTATTCAAACGATATGCCTAAAATAATTAAATACTAATATTATTATGGCTTATGTATTTAAGTCTATTTTTTTGACTTTAAAATCGAAATGGAGGTGAAAATGATGAGTGAAAATTTAAGAGAAAATTACAGTTTAATGTTTACTACTTACCCTGATATTGTTGATATTACACAAATGAGAAAGATGCTCGGTGGTATTGGTGTAACTCTTGCTTATAAACTTTTAAAGCAAAGAAAAATTAAATCTTTAAAGATTGGAAGAGAATATAAAATTCCTAAATCTTGTATTATTGAATATCTAATAGAAAATAAGGAAAATGAATAATACATAATAAAAAATACACATCAATGTGGAATTTTCACATATATTGTGATATCTTATTTTAAATATCATGAGGTAGACTAATTTAAACTGTTATTTTGGAAAGGAGTTTAAATGAATGTAACAGCAAGTCTACAAATAAAAAGAAATATTTATCAAGTTGTATTATCATATAAAGATATTAACGGAGAAAGAAAACAAAAATGGATTTCAACAGGTATTTCAGCTAAAGGTAATAATAAACAATTAGCAAATGCAAAGTTAGAAGAAATTAAACAAAATTATGAAAAATATATACCTTCTCTTTTAACTTCAAATGAAAATGATACAAGTAATGAATACTTTGAAACTTATATGCAAAATTGGTTAGAATCTTATAAACATAATATAGAAGAAAATACTTATGATTCATATTGTACAGTTGTAAATAAAATCACTAATTATTTTTCAGGAAAGAATATTAAATTAAAAGATTTAAAGCCAAAGCATATTCAAGATTTCTATAATTCATTATATAAAAAAGGTCTATCTCCTAATACTGTACTACATTATCATGCTAATATCAGAAAAGCTTTAGACATTGCTATGAAGCTTGAAATTATACCTAATAATCCAGCAGATAGAATAGAAAGACCAAAAAAATCTCAATTTATTGGTGACTTTTATAGTATAGATGAATTAGAAAAACTATTTTCTGCTTGCAGAAATGATCCAATAGAAATTGTAGTTTTAATTGCTAGTTTTTATGGACTTCGTAGAAGTGAAGTTTTAGGCTTAAAGTGGTCATCTATTGATTTTGAGAAAAACATAATTACAATAAAACACAAAGTAATTCAAAGAAATGCAAAAAAGAATAGAAGTATGGTTTTAAAAGATAAAACAAAAAATAAAGCAAGTTATCGTTCACTACCCTTGTTACCTACTATTGCTACTGCATTAAAAAAACATAAAAATCAAATTAATAAGAATAAATTAATTTGTGGCAATACTTATCATAAAGAATTTGAAGATTATATCTGTGTTGATTTTAAAGGAAAATTATTTAGACCAGAATATATTACAGACCATTTTCAAATTATTTTGAAGAATAATGGGTTAAGACATATTCGTTTTCACGATTTAAGACATTCTTGTGCTAGTTTATTACTTTCAAAAGGTGTTCCTATGAAAGCAATTCAAGAATGGCTTGGTCATTCTACTTATTCTACTACTGCTAATTTTTATGCACATTTGGAAGATAACTATAAATCATTTTCTGCTGATGTTTTATCTTCTAGTCTAAAAGTTGTCTAACAAATTCTTTTATTTTTGTTTTTAAAGATTATTGAAAATCATTACTAATTAATAAAATTATTTATTAAATTTTTAATTTGTTAGACATTTTGTTAGACAGACAAAAAAAATAACAACTCTCAATTTCTTGGAAGTTGCTATTTTGCTTGGCTCCTTTGCGAGAGACGTTTTCGAAAAGTCTATCACAAAAAAAGTTACTTATTTCCGTTTCAAATGTAGTTATAGCAATACATTGCAAGAATTGTATGCACAAGTTGGCGTTTTTTTGCTACAACTGTTATTTATAATTTAACATAATTTTTTAGATTTTTCAACAAGTTTTATCTAATTTTTTTGCAGAAAAAATCACTATAGGTATATTTTCCTCTTTTTTGGAATCTACATATGATAGTATAGAAAATAACATTGTTACTATTAGTGATATTATAGCAATCCATATAGAAACTTTAGAGAGATGCAATGAATCTTTAGAACTTTTAGTAGCAATATAATTATTAAATTCTTGATCAATTTTTTTATTTTTGTTGTATAAATATTTATATCTACTTTTTTGGTAATTAAATGTACTTTTTATATCTTTGTTTACATATAAATCATTATAGTATTTTATGCTGATACTACTAAGAATTCCTTCATAATAACTTATTTCTTTATTAATCTCTATATACTTACTATAAATATCCTCATTTTTATTTTTTAAAATTAAATTAAGAATGTCACGCTTTTTAGCTAAAATTTCATTATATTCAATATTAAAATAAAAATAAATAATATTCATATATATTGGTATAAAATCTGGATATTCAAAAAAATTATCTTTTTCTTCATTATTATATTCAATTAAAATTCTAGCACTTCTATTAATTTTTTTCTCATAGCCACATTCAAAATACATATCAATATTTTTAAATAACTGTTCTTCCTTAGTATTTATAATTATAGGAATTTCTTTGTATTCTCTGTCAAATGAAAAAGAATAAAAATCATAACTTCGTAAAAAATAATCATTATCCCCCTTTTTATAATTTGTGATGTATTCTTCTAAACAGATAGGTGCATAACCATTAAGTATAGGTAGATTAATATATTGTCTTAAAAACTCATACACTCTCATTTTTACTTCTAATAATATTGTTTCTATTTTATTTTTACGTATTATTTCTTTAGACTGCTGACTATAGCTTATTCTTTTTTTATTTCCTACATACATTTTTATATAATTAATTTCATTTTGTACGTTTCCTATTATTGCTTTATTTAATTCAATGTTAAAATTACTATTTAATGTAATAATAAAAGATATTCCTACATAATCATCGGACAAATTAAACATATACATAGTAATATAATCTACAATATTTGATAAATCTGTACTTTGTGGAGTAATTTCATTTAGTACTGTCCACCCTCCATAACTATTTCTAAAACTTAATATTGCATTTTTGACTCTATCGTCTACTATTCTTCTAGAAAATGAATTTTTAGAAGGATTCTTTTTTACTAAATTCATATAATTTAAATAGAAGTTGTTTAATTCGCTTTTTGGAATTACTGATAATAAATGAATTCTCTTATTATATTCCAAATATCTTTCATCGAGAGGCTTTGAAATTTCTTTTTCATAATATTTATGTTCATATATTATCTTTTCATTTTCACTAAGTGGAAAGAATTTTTTTAATTTAAGTCTTATTTTTCCTTTTAATTGTATATACCTATTAAATTTATTTTGCTTTTTTCTTTCTTTAGAATTATATAATGAATTTTTAATTTCTATCATTTTTCCCTCAAAATCATATTTTATTATTCTTTCTAATTTTTTAGTAATTACCCTATATAAATTTAACTACTTTTTATCTTTTAAATATCTTTTTATTGTTTCAATTACTTCATTATGTACTTTTCCATTACTAATAACTGCACCATTTATACTCTCGTCATATCTTTGTTCTTTTCCAAATAAATCTGTAACTGTTCCTCCCGCTTCTTCAACTATAACTTTTACTGCTGCAATATCACAATTTTTATGTTTTGTACCTGGGAAAATTGCAAGACTAAAGTCACCAGATGCAACACACATACAAGCCCTAATAATACTTCCTAAACCAATAAAATATGTTTTAGTTTCTAACTCTTGTAATACTTTAGATATATTATAATCTGCTCCTACCCATAGGTCATAGTGGCATACAGTTTTCATATCTTCTAATGCATAATCATTTACCATTATTTTTTCTCCGTTTTTATATGCACCTTTCCCTTTTATAGCAGTATATAAACTATTTGTAAATGGGTCTAATACCACTCCAACCATAGATTGACCTTTAATTACTAAAGCTAGTGAAAATACTGCTACTGGAATATGCCTAGCATACATTGCAGTTCCATCAACTGGATCACATACCCATACATAATCACTCTTTCCAAATTGTTCTTCTTCTCCATCTACTGAATGTAAAGGATATTTTTCTTTAACTTTTTTAATTAAATACGAATTTATTTCTGTATCTGCAAGAGTTACAATTGTTTTATCTCCTTTATAACTTGCTCCATTATTTTGATTAAAGTATTTTATCATTACTTCTCCTGCATGTTTTGCAATATCTTTCGCAAAATCTAAATATTCCTCTAATTCGTTATTCATAATGACGACTCCTTTCATTCAATTTTTAGATTTCATATTCTTTCAATTTTTCAATATATTCTTTAATAGTTACATCATTTATATCTTCTGTATTTAATTTGCAATGCTCCATAATCTGTTTTTCTATACATAAAGAACAATCTATTAAATGATTTGCTTTTTCTTCATTAGACCATACTGATAATGGTTTATTTTTATATCTTACTTTTGCATCTTCTAATCTTTCTTTTATACTTACAACTCCATCTGGTGCTACTCTTTGGTCACAATAAGCACAAATTTTTCTTTCATAAGAATTTGATTTTAAAGTTTCTTCATTTTTTCTAGACCTTTTTCCATCTAATATAGTTAATTCTTTTTCAGTTAAACCTTCCTGTTTTCCAATTTCTAAATTAATTTCATGGTCATTTGTTCCATACTTATCAAAATATTCTTTTCTTATTTTTATAAATTTCTCATCTTTCGAAAAGTCCTCTGGTATTTTAACCATATTTCCCATATCATGCAAAAGGCACACTCTAATGATTGCTTGTTTATCTATATCTGGTCCATTCCAGTTATCTATTATTAAATTACTACAAGCTGCTACCCTTAACATATGCATTTGCAAATTCTCTGGCAAATGGTATTTATTATAAATCTCTAAAATGTTCATTTATTTTTCAACTCCTACTTCATAATTTTATTACTATTATAGTTAATTCCATATTCCTTCTAAATCATTTTTGGATTTAATTATTTTTTGTTCATAAAATTAGTCTTTATATAGCTATTCTTTATATTATCAAATTTAGCTTTCTCTATAATATATAAATTACCTTTTGTTCTAGTTAATGCTACATATATCTTATTTATTGTTGATGTATATTCTATATTTTTTTCTTCTTTTAGATTTTTAAATCTATCTGTTAATATAACACAAATATCGTTATATGTATCTCCCTTAGAATATCCCCAGTTTATACAATTAAAATTATAAATCTTACTATCACTTTCAACTAATTTTATTATATAATTATTTTCAATAATTTCCTTTATCTTGTCATTATTCTCCAAGAAGATAACATTTCCTTTATTATTATTATCAGCATATATTTCTATATTGAACTTTTCTCTTATAAATTTACATATATTTTCTGGACATCTTCTTGTTTTTTTCAATGTTTCAGTATCAACTTTTAACTTTAAATTTTCTAGTAATTTTATATATTCTTCATATGTAATTATCCTTTTGGTTTCTTTAGTATTTCCTACTTTAAATGGCTTTCCTGTATTATTTCTAGCATTTACAGAATGTTGGAAATAATCCCCAACTAATACTATATTATTTGATTTTTTTATAATTTTCTCCATTAATTCATAATTATGTTGTCTAAAATCTTGAAATTCATCAATATAAATATAATCAAAGAAATTGTTAATGTTTTTCATTGCAATATCAAATAAATTATATTCTTTTCCTTTCTTTACTTGTAATATTAGTTCTGATAAATTATCACAATAATATTTATCTCCTATCACATAATGCTCAAATAATTTATTATTTTTATAATTAGGATTTGGATATCCATTTATTAATTTAGGTGGCGGTGTTTTTAAACTTACTCCTTTACTTACAAATGTTTTTATTCCAAAATGCCTAGCAATTATTGGCTCATATGGTCTTATAAAAAAATTATACTTAAAACTATCAAATGTATAAACACATGTATTTTCTAATGTTTTATGATGATTTTTATCAAGTTCTTTAATTATATTTTTTATATTTTGATTAGTAAAAGCTAATATTATATTTCTTTTATTGTCATCAACATTCTTACATAGTGTATAAGTTTTTCCAGCGCCTGCTACAGCTAATATTATTTTTTTATCCATTCTAAAGCCTCCGTGACATAAGAAGGATATTCAAATTCCTTATTAGACATATAAATCTTATATGCTGTATCAGATTTATTGTTTAACATTTTTCCTAAAACAGGTTTATCTTCGTATGAAATTCCCTTATATGAATATTTTGCTCCATCTTCTATCTCTATTATATTCTTTAATTCACTTGCATTTAAATTATAAAGACAAACCTCCCATGTCCAATTTTGCATATTACTATCCATATATATTTTGATATTATTATGCAATTGATTATACTCATTCATTTCATTTATTTTTTCTTGACTCTCATCATTATCTGTAATAACTACTACCTTTTTTTTCATTAACTCTGCAATATGTATAAAGTTTTTGTAGGTTACTCCATTGCAAGAAATAATATCAATGTTTTCTTCCTCAAGTGTCTTTTTTAATATTTTCTTAAATATTTTTGGTATTAAAATATATTCTGTTGCTCCTTCCACTAATATAACTTTTTTAGCCAACAAAAATTGCAACAAACTATTATTATCACTTTTTTGAAAAAACTTTGCTATATCTTTATCTATATTTCCTAATCTTTTTGCTTTTTCATTATTAATCCATATAATATTTTGCACATTTAAACCACTTACAATAAGATTACTATGAGTAGTAATTATAATTTGTTTATCTTCCTTATAAGTTTCTATATTTTTTAACATTTTTCTAAGATTAGTATGACTTAAATGATTCTCTGGTTCTTCTATTGAAACAACATCTAGCTTGCTTTTTACTTTATCTAAAGCTATTTGTGTTTTTAAAAGATTCTCTATTCCTTTTCCCTTATTTTCTAATAGAACATCATTGTCTAAAATAGCAATAATATTTTCTAATATTACTTTTTTAGTATCTATTCCAAATTGTTGTGTATCTGATATTTTTTCTAATTTTAAGTCCGAAAAAATATCTTCTATGTTTATTCTAAAATCATTCTTAACTTTAACCATTCTGTTGCCATCATATTTACTTTTAAAAACTGATTTATTATAGTAATTATATGTATTATATTGAGTAGTAATAGAATTATCTATTGTTAGATAGTTAAGTGGCTGCTTTAGAATATTAAAAGATGCTCCCTGAAAAGTAGTCCACTTCATTTCATAATATTCATATGGTATTTTCTTATCTTTTATAAATTCAAATACTTCCTGTTCAAACTCTTTGTTCAGTTCACAAGTATATTTTATTCCGTATTTTTCGTTTTCGTCTTGATTATGCATTCCATAAAATAGAAAATTATTTTTAGAATCTTTATCTAAATTGAATTCTATTTCTATATATATTTTTGGTAAATTTTCTAATGAAGGATTTTCCTTAAATTTATTTACATTACTTATATTTAACAATTCTTTTATTATTGATTTATCAGCATTTCTATATAGTTGATTTAAACATATGTTTATCGCTTCTAATATAGTACTTTTCCCTGATTCATTTTCACCAATAATAATATTTATATTTTTATCAAACTCTATATCAAAATGTTCAAACTTTTTTAATCCTTCTATAGTTAAACTCTTTATATAATTCATATATTTAAAATTCCTCTCTAATGTTAACTTTCATTTTTATTATTTAATCTTTTCTCTAGTGTTTCAATACTTGGTAAATTGTTAGCCAAATATTCTGGTACTTCTTGCAAATACTTATATTCAGCTACACCTATTGGCTTATTTATATCTTTTAAAGCTAATTCTGCTGTTAATTTATGTTCATCTCTGCATAACAAGATACCTATTGTTGGATTATCATCTTCTTTCTTTAAAAGCATATCTACTGCATTCAAATAAAAATTTAATTTTCCTGCAAATTCAGGTATAAATTTAACAGTTTTTAATTCTACTACAACATAACATTTTAAATTTAAATTGTAAAATAGTAAATCTATATAATAGTCTTCTCCTTCAATTTCTAAATGATATTGTCTTCCAACAAATGCAAAGCCATTTCCAAATTCTAAAAGTAAATCCGTAATATTAGATACTAATGCATCTTCAATATCTTTTTCTAAAGCTTTTTCATTATAAGTAATATCAAATATATATGGATCTTTTAGCATTTCCAATGCCCTTTTTCCCAGCTCTATAGGTAATGTTTCCTCATAATTACTTATTTTATTTTCTAATAATGCTTGTCTACTATATAAGTTCGTTGCAATTTGATGTTCTAATTCTGTTCTAGTCCATAAATTTTCTAATGCTTTATCAGAATACCATAATCTTTCTTCTTTGTTTTTTACTTTATCCATTATAGATATTACTAATCCCCATGGCAATTTTGCAACATTGTGTTGCAAAATCGAATCATAGTCAAATTCTTTTGCAAATTTTTGCATATATCTTAAATTTCTTGCAGACAAACCTTCTGCATCTGGAAATTCCAATTTTAAATCAGTAGCTAAATTATTTATAAAATTGCTACCATATTTGTTGTTTTTTATTAATCCTTTTCCAATTCTATAATACATTAATACTAACTCATTGTTTGCATTTAATAAGACTTTCTTTCTAGTATTAATTATATCCTTTTTTATTTCATTTAAAAATTGAAAATATTCATCATCATTAATAGTATTAATTAAATCTTTCATTAAATTCCTCCATTTTCAAATTTGCAACGGAACGTTGCAAATTTCATTTTTTTATTATAAAAAATAATTATTCTTTATAATTTATATTTCTATATTAAATTCTAATAGCAGTTTTCTAACATCTTCTGCTTGGTTTGGTATAATTCTTCTACCTTGTATTCCAATTTTATTAGCTGTTTTATAGTTTTGTTCTGATGGATCATCATCTATAAATAAACATTCTTCTGCATTCAATTTATATCTATCTAGAAGCAATCTAAATACTTTTTCATCTGGCTTTATCAAATGTTCATGTGCTGATATAATAATCCCTGTACATAATGAAAAGAATTCATCCTTTTTAAAATATTCATATGTTAAATTAGCCATATTAGATAAAACAAATAACTTGTATCCATTTCTCTTTAATTTTTTTGCTATTTCTACAATATCTCTATTAATCTCTTGCTCTTTATACCATTCATGCAAAAAATTATCTGTTAATTTTTGATATTTAAATTCATTTCTTTTATTTATTACTTCTATTGCTTCATCATTAGTAATATTTCCTAAATCCATTAGTTCCCATTCTGGAGCATGAAAAATTTCATCATATATGTATTTTATTTCTTCTTCTTTTTTAGTAAAGTTATTAATAATTTGTTCCTGATTATAATTTATAATCACATTTCCTAAATCAAAAATTATATTTCTTATCATTTTCTTTTCCTTTCATATCAATTTTTAATAATGGTATTAAATAATTTCTTTTTGGGTTTTTTAATTCTTTTAACTCTTCTATCCCATTTTCTTTTTTTAAAAAATGTAATTTTCCAAATTCTACCTCTAAATTGTTTTCTTTTAAATATTTATAATAACTTTCAAAATATTTTCTCACTTCTTCTGCTGTCATTTTTGTTTTAGCTTTTGAAAATAATTGAACACCTGGTTGCTCGTTATCTTCTGAAACATAAATATAACTTATTTTATTATATAAAATACTTTTTTTATCATTTAAATCTATATTTAATTCTTCTCTTGCTTCTCTTATTATTGTTTGCTCTATTTCTATTTTTTCTCCAAATATATCCGTTTTATCTATTCCTCCACCTGTTACTTGTAGCATTGTTGGATATGAAGTATTGTCATCTAATTCTCCGACTATATAATATCCATCTATTGTTTCTAGTAAGCAACCAGCACTTAAATTTTTGCATTCATATCCTTTTGGACATCCCATTCTTTCTCCATATAGATAATGAGCATAATCTGATTTTTTACAAATTATTTCTACTTTATCATCTTCTATATTACATTCTGAAACACAAAGTACTTCTCCATTCCAGATATTTGCCCCTGTTTTTTTCATATTTTCAAAATTTTCATTTATTTTATTTTTTAATTTAATTGGTAATTCTATAACTTCATTTTTTAACATTACTTGTATTTTTTTATTTTCAATTTTATATATCATAATTCTCTCCATTTTGAAATTTGCAACGGAGCGTTGCAAATTTCATATTTTTCTTATTTATATCATAAAATTGCTATAAATACAATTATTTTCCAGATATTAGCTCTTAAAATACATAAAATGTTGTTATTTTTAATAACAACCCTTTATATTTTATCTACTCAAATTTCTATTCTTTTTCTTTGTTTTAGTAACTTCTATCTGTTCCAACTTCATTTGTTTCTCAATTTTCACAACTTCTTTAACCTTTGGTATATCTTCTAAAATACAATTCGCTGTTTTCAAATTTTTTCTGTAAGTATTTAAAACATTTGTACATTCATCTCTCTTTGCTTTGTATTCCTTTATTAAATTATCGTCTGAACAATTTTTCAATTTATTTCTATATTTTTGCCTTATATTAGTAACATCTTTGATATTTTCTTCAGTTTGTGAAATATATTGTTTTACATTTTCTACTGTTTTTATTTTTTCTGTTACAATAAGTCTAATCTCTTTAGAATATCTTTCCATTTTTCTAACTTCTTGTCTCATTTCAGGAGATAATGGCTTGTAATTTTCTCTTTTTGGTATTAAGCCTAATAAGTGAAATAATAATAGAAAAAGTATATCAATTCCTTTCATTTTACTTATATTCTTTAAATCTCCTTTAAATTTATAAACTTTATATTTCTTCTTATTTCTTTTAGGTTTTACAAATTCTAAATATCTGTTTTGTATATAATATGGATTTTGATTTACTCTACTTGCAATATTTTTGGGCAAATATTTTTCTCCTAAATGATACATTCTTACTGCTTTTTTATCATTTACTGAACAAATTGTAGGATATTTTCTATTGTAGTCATCATTTATGATATATCCTTTTTTAAGCATTATCTTTTTAAATTGAGCATAATTTATACACATTTCCATTGCCTCATCAATTGCTTGTCTCATCAAATTATATTTCGTTGGCTCTCCTCGTTTTTCTGCAAAATAGATATTTCTCGGAGTTCTGCCTTTTGGCTTTTCAATTACTGTTAAATTATATTCTTTGCATAATTCATCTGATAATTCTCTAAAATGATAATATGCTCCTTTGTTACAATTAAATTTCTTTCCAGTAAACATATTAACTGAGTTTACAACAAAATGATTATGATATGTGCCAGTATTAAAGTGTGTAGCTACTATTACTTGATATTCACTCCACATTTTTCTAGCAAGTTTTACTCCTATTTTATGTGCTAATTCTGGAGAAACTTCTCCTGTTTTAAAACTTTGATATGCATGATAAGCAATATTTCCTGTGCATTTATCAAATCTTTTTTGTACTGATGTCATTTCTTCGTATGCAGTTTCAGTTTTACAATTAACTCCAGTTACATACATAGTTTTTTCATTTTTATCAATCGTTTTTTCCTCATTTTCTGCATATTTTAGAACTTGTTTTAAATCAGAAAAAATTGTTTTTTCTGGATTCTTTGCATAATTTACTACACGAGAAAGACTATCTTTAATTGCCCATATTTTCGTTGTTGCCATTGTCATCACCATCTTTTTTGTAATTGTAAATATCTAAAAAATCACTTTGCATTTTTGTTATTTTCTCTTTTATTTCTTCGTTATTTAGATACGGAAATTCATTTTTTAGTTCTACAATTCCTGTATAAATTTTATAAATATTCTCATCTGGTATTGCATAAATTTCTTGTTGTAATCCACATTTTCTTAAATATGCTGACAAATTCAATCCACTTTTTTTAGCATTTCTTTTTAATTTTTTCTTTTCATTTTCGCTTACTCTAACATTAATTCCTATTGTTCTATTTCTCATAATTTTTCACTTCCTATCTTTAGAAAATTTTATTTTATCTTCGTTAAAATCTTTGTTTAATTTTTGCCTTTTTGGGTTCAATTTTTTATTTCTTTTCTAATTTTCTAGTAGGGGTTAAAGGGGAAGATTTTCCCCTTTCAGCGTAAGCTGTCGGTTTTGTGGCAACACAAAACCTATGCTCGCTACACTTATAGACATTAAATTTGTATATACATTCGTCTTTACACTCCTACTAGCAATTTCTTATACATAAATTAATTCATTTAATACAATTGCTTCTGCTGTATTTCTAAAGTTATTCATCATTCCTACCCAATAAAGTTGGTCAGTATTTTTCATTTCTTCTGTTAAATGTTTTTTCTCTTTTAACTGCTCTACTATAAATTCAACTCTTTGTAATGCTGTTTCTTGAATTTCTTTTAAATGTTTATTTAATGTTCCATTTATAAACATTATTGTATATTCAGTTTTTCTATTTTCTTTTAAAAATTTTAATCTTGCTCTACCATATTTATTTAAAATTATTTTTTCTTCTTTCTTTAAAATTAAATTAGGCACATAGTAATCTCCAACTAACCTATATTCAATTCCAGTTTTTTCATCAATATAATTTTCTTTTAATTCTTTATTCTCCATTTTCAATTCCTCCAATATATAATTTTTAACTAACCTTTACTTTCTCTTTTTCCTTTACTCTAATTGCTCCTACAATTCTATTTGCTTTTTTCTGTGGATATTTTTTATCATCTGTAACTAATTCTACTAATTTAAAAAGTTTTTCTCCATTATCATTTGTTTCATCTATTGTAAGATACTTTTTCTGATATCCTTTCTTTTGTTCATCTAATCTTGCCACCTCATAATAAGATACTTCGTAATATTCATTTAATCGGTTAATATATTCTTGTAGTTCTTGCTTGTCCATCATAATTGTTGTTCTAACATCTTTATCTTTTTCATCTGAAATAGTCATATCAAACATTCCATTTTGCATTAGTTTATATATTTGCTCTATAAAAGTATTTCTTAATTTTATATTTACTAAGTTATAATTACCCTTTTCATCTTTTTCGATAGTTAAGCTTTCTAAAAATTTTGAAATAAATTCTTGTTTTTCTTCTTTGGTTTTGCTTTTCCATTCTGCCATAAGCATATCGTAAAATTTATTTGAACGAATTAATTTTTCTTTTTCTACATCTCTATCTGCCATTAAATGTTGTGGATTAAATGTTTGCTTATTTATATCAATACTTTCTATTCTTTTTTGTTCTAATAATGTTAGTTTTTCATCAATTACTCTATATTCTCCAGAAAATTCTTCTACATCAACAATACCTTTTACATAAGCATCTTTTATTCTGTTTTTTTGACTTTGTAATGAAGAAATTTCTTTATCAAGTTTTGCTGTATTTTGTTCTTTTTTATCTGCTAAAACAGGATAAAAATATTTCTTTACCGTCATATCGTATTCAATCAAGTCCATTATAAATGGCATAACTAAGTTTTCTATTAAATCTTCTCGTAAATAAATTTTACATTCGTTACAATGATAATACATATATTTTTTCTTTTTACCACCTGAACCTTTACATTGCATTATTTTGCCACATTTTGGACATACCATCTTTTGCATAAAGATATATACCCTATCTCTGCAAAAAGCTCTTTGATTCTTTTCTTTTTGTATTTGCACATCTTCAAACATTGCTCTTGAAATAATTGGCTCAACAACATTCATATAGACAACTGTTTCTTTTTCTTGAATATTTTTATATTTTTCAAAATCTCCTATATAAATTTTATTACTTATTATCTTAGCAATAGTTGTATCTTTCCATTTCTTATTAGTTTGTGTAGGTATTCCTTCATTATTTAAAATATTTGCTATTGTTTGATAACTCTTTCCCTCTAAATACATATTAAATATTCTTATAACTAAATCTTTTGTAGTTTCATCTATTACCATTTTCTTGTTTTCTCTTTTGTAACCTATTGGACAAGTTCCGAGGTACATGTCCAGATTTAATTGCTCCTGTCATTCCAAATTTTGTTCTTTCACTTACTATCTCTAATTCTAATTGAGAAAGAACGGTTAACATTCTTACAAAAAATCTTCCATTTGCAGTGCTAGTATTTACATCATCTCTATCACAAATAAGATAACAATTATGCTTTTCTAAATCTGATATTAGTATTTCTAAATCTCTAACAGACCTTGTAACTCTATCTAGTTTATATGCTACAATATAATTAATTTTACCTATTCTCATATCTTCTAGCATTTGCTGAAAAGCTGGTCTGTGTTCCATATCTTTTGCTGATATTCCTGCATCTTTATACACTTTGTAAATTTTGTATTCCTTATATTTACATAGTGCTTTTAATTTTTCCTCCTGTTCTCCTAAACTAAATCCTTCTCTTGCTTGATCTTCTGTACTTACACGAATATAAATTCCTGCTACTTTTCTTTCTTCATTCATTACAAAATTACCTCCTTTTTCTTTTAATGAATAGAAAGACACTAAAAAAAGTGCCACATAGCATATTTGTTTAGCCATTGACACTTTAAAATTTTTATTTATTGTTTTAACTATCTTTATTTTCCTTTTATACATAATTAATAAATCAATATAGTACAATTTTTAAAAACTCTAAAATATCAACGCTTTGACTTGCTATACTATGTTTTCATTAAATTTTGATAGTGGATATTTATTATCCAAACTACCTATGTAAAAGTAATCTTGTTCATTAAAGAATAAATATAGCTTATCTTTAATAATTACTCGGTGTGGCTCTACATACGCTAGATTAGTATGTTCCACAATTCTTAAGGTACCATTGATAATTTCTGGTTTTACCTTTTTCATTTTGCAAGTCCATTCAATTTTAGAGAGTAATTCTTTACTCATATTGATTTCTTTTTTAATTATATGTAACATAATACCACAAAAACCTCCTTTTTTCAATATTTTTGGTCAAAAAAAGACCGTTTCTTTTGAAACGGTTTCAGTTTTTGTGTTCATCAAACTTTTTATAATCTTGAAATTAGGTTATATCAAGGTTTTCAAAAAGTTCGACGAAAACTCTTATTGGCTGGGCTGGCTAGATTCGAACTAGCGCATGCCAGAGTCAAAGTCTGGTGCCTTACCGCTTGGCTACAGCCCAATATATAATTTATTTTAAAAAACTGGGGTGGAAGATGGGACTCGAACCCACGGCCTCCAGTGCCACAAACTGGCGCTCTAACCAACTGCGCTACATCCACCATAGTTTATAGTTTTAATCGCTAACTTGGTTAGCACTTTCTAATTTTACAACATTTCGTTTATATTGTCAACCACTTTAATAATTTAATTAAAAAATTTTTTATATTGCAAAATTTTCATTGCCAATGCAACAACTTTTTTCCAAAAAGTGTTGTCATAT
>ERZ1643246.1589-NODE-1589-length-24360-cov-16.252335_pt1 | contig 24360 bp, 26 predicted proteins | sample MGYA00579265_ERZ1643246 | MGnify/ENA primary metagenome ERZ1643246 (study PRJEB29033, sample SAMEA4952261) | chicken gut metagenome | biome: Broiler Chicken; feature: Gastrointestinal Tract; material: Caecum | place: Ireland | collected 2018 | study: Broiler...
ACATTACGCTACTTATCCTTAATTCAAAAAAGTTTCCTTAAGCGTCCTCGCCTTTCTGCGCCGGTGTATCTTCCACTACATCCAGTTCCCAGATGCCCAGCAGATGGAGGAGATCATCCGGGTGCATCTGGGGGAGGTGGATCAGATCCTGCTCTCCCAGGTCATCGAGGCCTTCTACTGGCTGCGCTCGCTGCGGGGACTGGAGAAGCGGCCCAGCACCTCTGAGCTGATCGACTGGGTGCGGGCGCTGATCCTGGGCGGGATTGCGCCCGAGCGTATTACGTCGGAGCTGCCCTTCCTGGGTGTAGTGCTGAAGAAGGAGAAGGATGTGCGTCTGGTCCGGGAAAAGCTGAGGTAACATATGTTTACATCCTTTTTTTACCTGCTGCGGGCCAGAGGCGTGCCTGTCTCTCTGGATGAGTGGATGACGCTGATGGAGGCGCTGAAGCAGGGGCTGCATGGCATGACGCTGATGGGGTTTTACAGTACCTGCCGGGCGGTGCTGGTGAAAAGCGAGGCGCGCTACGACGACTTTGACGGGGCATTTTTGGAGTTTTTCGGAGAGATCGCCAAAAATACGCGGGAGCTGCCGCCGGAGCTGCTGGAGTGGCTGAACGGTCCGGAGCTGGAGGCACTGGACCATCTGGAGCAGTTCCAGCGGCTGATGGAGCAGAATGGCCTGAGCATGGAAGAGGTGCTCAAGCGGTTTGAGGAGCGGCTGAAGGACCAGGACGCCGAGCACAACGGCGGCAGCAAATGGATCGGCCGGTACGGCTTCAGCCCATTTGGAAACAACGGCAGGAGGCTGGGCGGCATCCGAGTGGGAGGACAGAGCCGCAACCGCTCGGCCTTTCTGGTGGCGAGCGAGCGGCGGTTCCGGGATTTCCGCCAGGACAACACGCTGGACATCCGCCAGTTCCAAATGGCCTTCCGCAGGCTGCGCCAGCTTTCCGTCCAGGCGGAGCCGGACCGTACGGAGTTGGATGTGGACGCCACCATCCGGGAGACCGGCGGAAATGCCGGGCGGCTGAAGGTGGTTTACCAGCGGCCCCGGAAAAACAGCATCAAGGTGCTGCTCCTGATGGATTCCGGCGGCTCTATGGACTACTACGCCGGACTGTGCAGCCAGCTCTTCCAGGCGGCCGAGCGGTCCAACACCTTCAAGGACCTGAAGGTGTACTACTTCCACAACTGCATTTACGAGCGCCTCCATCTGGAGCCCACCCTCTTTGACATTGGAGAGGATACGGAAAGCGTGCTGTCCAACCTGGACAGCGAGTACCGGGTGATCGTGGTGGGGGACGCCATGATGGCGCCGGAGGAGCTGTATTATCCCAAATATGACTGGCGGGCCAGACGCTATGGCAAGCAGGCCGGTATCGAGTATTTGGAGCAGCTCAAAAACAGATATCCCCATATCATCTGGCTGAATCCCCAGCCCAGGGCGGAGCTGCATTCCTACTGGGCCGCTACCTATGATGAATTGGCCAAAATCTTCGATATGTATGACCTGACGGTGGATGGACTGGAGCGGGGAATTGAGCGGCTGCTGGTCCGCTACTAATCCTGATGTAAGCGGGAGGCTGAAGCCTGACTACGGATATCACCGGCGCCTCCGGTTGTTGAAACACAAAGAGAAGGGCACGCCTATGGTTCCCCCTGACAGAGGGAACTTTGCAGATATGTGAAACCCCGGCAGATATTGCTTCAGCAATATCTGCCGGGGTTTTCCCTGTTTGATGTCCGCTATATCGCCATCAACGATAATGTGGACACCGAATTTTGTTTTATGGCGCTTTCTGCAGAGGCATGAGCTGCAGCGGAACTCAAATGGGATTTGTTGCCGCTATTAGGGACGGTATTTGTCTACTACGGCCTTCATCTGCTCCCAACAGGCTTCCATATCCGCTACCAGTTTAAACTGGGTGCGGCAGCGGTCCAGATTTTGGCCTGGCCGGTGGGTACGGAAGTAATGGTCGCCTTCCAGATAATCGGTAAGGAAACGAATACCACATTCCAACGTCATCAGCTTGGCTCCCCAAGGCAGATAGTCCAGCTCAGCGGCGGTCAGGGCGCCTCCGGCTCCTTCCAGGAACGCCTTGGTGTACACCTCATACAGAGACAGATCAAAGTTTACCTTGGACAGGTCCTGCTCGTCCTCGGCGCTGTGATTGGCGCCGAAGCGAATGGAATCACCAAAGTCGTTGATGGACAGGCCGGGCATGACGGTGTCCAGGTCGATCACGCAGATACCTTTGCCGCTGGCCCGGTCGATGAGCACGTTATTCAGCTTGGTGTCGTTGTGGGTCACCCGCAGAGGCAGCTTGCCCTCCCGCAGGGCCTGGAGAGCCACGGAGCAGTCGGCTTCTCGGGCAGTGACAAAGTCCAGCTCAGGCCCCACCTCTTTTACCCGACCCATGGGATCGGCGGCTGCCGCCGCCTTCAGCTTGGCCAGGCGGTCCTCGGTGTCGTGAAAGCGAGGGATGGTCTCATATAAGGTATCGGCGGGATAATCCTTCAGCATCCGCTGAAAATTACCAAAGGCCAGGGCGGAGGCAGCAAAGAGCTCCGGCGTCTCGGCGGACTGGAGGCAGACGGTACCCTCTATAAAGGGATAGACCCGCCAAGCACCCCCTTCCGCGTCGGTGTAGAAGGACTTGCCGTCCCGGGTGGCGTATACCGACATGGTCTCCCGCTCCGGGTCGCCGCCGGCGGCGGCAATCTGCTTGCCCAGGTAGGAGGTCACCCCGACGATGTTCGCCATCACCTGGTCGGGGTGGTGGAAGGCGGCGGCGCTGATGCGCTGGAGAATGAACCGGCGGCAGGGATCCTCGCCGGGCTGGGTATGGACACAGAAGGTATCGTTGATGTGGCCGGAGCCATAGCGCACCGCACCTACCACCTGGCCGCCGAAATCGAAGGCATCCAGGGCCTGCTGCAAATACTGTTCAGCCTGCGACATGGCTTACACCCCCCACAGATTGTCAGGGTAGAGCCCCTGGGCGGTCATGTCGGCAATGGCCTTTACCACCACAGGCTTATCCTCCCGATAAGTGACACCGTACCACTTGTCGGCGCTGCGCAGCACCTTGACCCGGGCTTTCCCCTCTTCCAGAAGCTGGGTCACCACGCTAGGCAGGAAATATTCCCCCTTCAGGGGATTTTCCTGCAGGGCCTTGTCCAGGAAGGCGGGGAAGCGGGCCTGGGCCTCGTCCAGGAAGCTGCGGGTGAAGCCCCACAGGTTCATGGACACGATGGTGCCGCCAGGCAGATGGGTCCAGGTGGCGCCGTCGTCCTCCGTAAAGCGGGCGTCCGCCCCATCTTTTTCAATATGGGTACGCTCGGTGACGCGGGTGAGATAGTTGTCCCCATCCTCCTCGCAGATACCCCGGGCCACATGGCCGTTTTCGGTGACGGTATTGCCCAGCAGATAGCCCACCATAGCATACTCATAGCAGCCAGGCTGGTCGGGATGGGACTCCAGATAGTCGTAAATCTTTTTGAATCCCTCGGGCCCATAGTAATCGTCGGCGTTGACTACGGCAAAGGGCCCGTCCACCACCTCACGGGCGGCCAGGATGGCGTGACAGGTGCCCCAGGGCTTCTCCCGTCCTTCGGGCACGGTATAGCCCGCCGGCAGGTCGTCCAGCTGCTGATAGGCGTATTTGACGTTGATGACCTTGCTCAGACGGTCGCCGATGGCGCTCTTGAAATGCTCCTCGATCTCATGCTTGATGACGAATACCACCGTCTCAAAGCCCGCCCGGCGGGCGTCGTAAATGGAATAGTCAATGATAAGCTGGCCGTGGCCGCCCACCGGATCAATCTGCTTTAACCCACCGTAGCGGCTGCCCATACCGGCGGCCATAACGACCAAAACAGGTTTATTCATCGTTTCACCCCGGTCCTTTCTCAGCTGCGATACCCGTTGGGATTCATGGACTGCCACTTCCAGGAGGAGGCGCACATCTCCTCGATGCCGTACTGGGCCTGCCAGCCCATCTCGTCCCGGGCCTTGGCCGGATCGGCATAGCACTCGGCGATGTCGCCGGGCCGGCGGGGGTCGATCACATAGGGCAGCTCCTTGCCGCAGGCCTTCTCATAGGCGTGGAGGATGTCCAGCACGCTGTATCCCTTGCCGGTACCCAGGTTGCACACAAACAGGCCGCACTTGGTGTCCAGCTTCTTCAGCGCCGCCACATGGCCCTTGGCCAGGTCCACCACATGGATGTAGTCCCGCACGCCGGTGCCGTCATGGGTGGGGTAGTCGTTGCCGTAGACATGGAGCTTTTCCAGCTTGCCCACCGCTACCTGGGCGATATAGGGCACCAGATTGTTGGGGATGCCGTTGGGATCCTCGCCGATGAGGCCGGACTCATGGGCCCCAATGGGGTTGAAGTAGCGCAGCAGAGCCACATTCAGGGTGGGATCGGCGGCGCAGTAGTCGGTCAGAATGCGCTCCAGGAACAGCTTGGTGGTGCCGTAGGGGTTGGTGGTACCGCCGGTGGGGAAATCCTCCCGGATGGGTACGCTGGCCGGGTCGCCGTACACGGTGGCGGAGGAGGAGAACACAAAGTTCTTTACCCCATGCTTGCGCATGGCATTGAGGAGCATCAGGGTGTTCACCAGGTTGTTGGTGTAGTACTCCAGGGGCTTGGCCACACTCTCGCCCACCGCCTTCAGGCCGGCAAAGTGGATCACCGCGTCGATGTCGGGATACTGGGCAAAAATGGCCTCTACCTCATCCGGGTTGCACAGCTCCGCTTTGACAAAGGGGATGGGCTTCCCCACAATTTGCTCCACCCGGCGCAGAGACTCGGAGGAGGAATTGACCAGGTTGTCCGCCACCACGATGTCGTAGCCCGCCTGAACCAGCTCCACACAGGTATGGCTGCCGATATAACCAGCGCCGCCGCTCACAAGGATAGACATAAAAATGCTCCTTTCATCCGTTTCAATCCGCAGATTTCTGCGTTGCTTCGTCCGTCACAGTTGCAGGAGAACAACTCCTGCAGGCGAATCTATTGTAGTCGGCTTGCTGAAGAAAAGAAATAGATAATTTTATACATTCTTTGTATAATCGTCCGCAGAGACACCCGGAAGCTCGGAGAGCATTTTCACACTTTGGGCGTATTCGCTGGGCGACATGCCTGTGATCTGCCGGAACCTGCGGGAAAAATAGTGGACGGACTGAAAGCTCAGCCGGGTGGCGATCTGGGTGAAATTAAGACGCCCTTCCCGGATCATACGCCGGGCGGTCTGTATTTTCAGCCAGCTGAAATACTCCATCACCCCGCCGCCGGTGTGGCTGTGGAACAGCTTTTGCAGCTGGCTGCGGCCAATGAGGTTGTCCCGGCAGATTTGCTCCAGAGTAAGATTCTGCTCCACCCGCTGTTCCATGTAGCGCAGCACACGGTTCAGGTTGTCATCCTCTGTCCGGCAGGGAAAAATCTGTATGGCAGGGGTGCTCTGGCGGCGGATCAGGCGGATGAGCAGCTCCTCCAGAGCGGCGGCAAGCAGGGCCTCTCCGCCGAAAGGGGCCTGCGCGCGGCGCTGGAGGGTAGTGGTGGAGGGGTCGTTGAGGGGGGTGGAAAAGGCGGTGCCGCTCTCCTCCACAATGCGGGCCAGCAGGCTTCGCTCACTCTCTCCCACAAAGGTGACCAGCCCCCGGAAGAAGTCCATGTGCGGGCTGTCGCACTGAAAGCTCACCACCACCAGGTCGGGAGCCACCCCCACCGCGGAGAGGGCATGAAACTCTCCGGGGGCGTGGAAGACAATCTGCCCCTGGAGCAGATCATGAACGGTGTCCCCGGCGGTGACCCGCACCAGCCCTTTATCCACATACAGAAACTCCCAGAAATCGTGGGACTCTCCGGCAAAGGCGTAGTTGCTGGTATATTCAAAGTAGTGAACGGAGTAGAGCTCCTGAATGGACAGGGGACGTTTTAGGCGGAGTGGATAATAGGTTGGCATGGCGGTATCCTTTCTGCGCTTGTGTGCAGTGGACTTATCTGGCGGCGGAGCGATTGCGCTTCCGGTATTCCATGGGACTGATCCCCTCCAGACGACGAAAGCTCTGGGAAAAATAGCTCAGGGAAGAAAAACCCAGGATCTGGGCAATCTGAGACAGGTTGAAGTCCGTGCTGACCAGCAGCATACGGCTCTCCTGGATCCGGCGGGAAATCTGATAGCTGATGGGAGAGGTATTATATTCTTTACGGAAGGTGTGAACCAAATGGTATTTGTTGATATGGGCCAGGGCAGCCAGCTGATCCAATGTCAGGTTTTCTTTGAAATGGTCGTCGATATACCGCCGCACCAAGTCACACTCCCGGCTGCTCCTGCGGTCGGCAGCAGCGGCGGTAAGGGTCAGATTGTCCTGGCGCAGCAGCCACAGCAGGATCACCTCCAGCAAATGCTGGCAGATGAATTGGTGACCGGGCTGCCCGTTCCGCACTTCCTGGAGCATCAGCCGCAGGCATCTGACAACCTCGTCCCAGCCAGTGTAGAAATGGGACTGGACACAGCCGCTGGTGTCGGCCAGCACCTCCAGGCTGTCCACACCCAACACAATATATTCCATAGGGCTGCCTGACTGACTCAGCTCCGTGTGAAGTACTCCGGAATTGATGATAACCAGATCCCGGCTGCCGACAGAGAACTGACGGTTTTGAAGTTGAAAACTGCCCTGTCCCCCAACAACAAAAAACAATTCGGCATGATTGTGGGTATGGAGCGAGGAGTTCCACTCCTGGCTGTATTGCGCCCAGGAAATGCTCAGTATCTTTGCCTGGTTCTGGGGCATGACGTGAGGGTCATCTTCACGGATAATATAATATTGGCTGCTCAAAAAAGCCCTCCCTTCATCCGCTCCGGTTGCCTTTATTAAAACAATTATAATCCTTTTCCCGCTTTGGCGCAACTTATTGGAGGTGAATAAAATTTGGAGGCGTCTGGCCGCAAAGCATGTGTGCCCAAAAAGGTACGCACCCCAAATCAGCAAAACATACAAATTAACTCTGTTATAACCGGCAATTTTACTACAAAAAAGCAAGAAAAGCAATAATTCTAAAAAGCATCGCAAGAAATGCCTTGCTATCAGACTGGAAATCAATATACTTTTTAATTAGAAAGGGGATCAAAACCGGCAGGTTTTTGGTTTCCGATTTGCGTATTGGCTCTAAATTGAAGGAGGTACAAGGAAGAATGAAAGGGAAAAAAGTTCTCAGTCTGGCTCTTGCAGCCACCATGTCTCTCAGCCTTCTGTCGGCCTGCGGCGGAGGGAATGACGCCCCTGCTGGTGCCAGCAACAGCCCCACCGGCAGCACGCCCAGCACCGGCGGCGACCTGAGCGGCACCACCATCCAGGTGGCCGCCATTGAGACCAGCTACGGCACCGAGGTATGGCAGCAGGTGGCCGATGCCTTTACCGCTCAGACCGGCATCAATGTGGAGCTGGTCACCGACAAGAAGCTGGAGGACGTCATCGGCCCGGCCATGCAGGGCGGCGAGTATCCCGACGTGATCCACCTGGCCGTGGGCCGTGAGGCCGGCCTGACCGAGCAGTTCATTAAGGACAAGAACATCGCCGAGATTACTGACGTGCTGTCCATGACCGTGCCCGGCGAGGACGTGACTGTGGGCGACAAAATCATCCCCGGCTTCGTCAACGACAACTCCACCACCAACCCCTACGCTGACGGCAAGACCTATCTGGCCCCCATGTTCTACTCCCCCTGCGGCCTGTTCTACAACAAGGGCCTGTTTGAGGAGAAGGGCTGGGAAGTGCCCACCACCTGGGACGAGATGTGGGAGCTGGGCGACAAGGCCGCCGCGGAGGGTATCTCCCTGTTTACTTACCCCACCACCGGTTATTTTGACGCTTTCTTCTACGCCCTGATGTATGAGGCCGGCGGCGAGGACTTCTTCTTTGACGCCACCCACTACGCCGAGGGTATCTGGGATTCCGCCGAGGCTCAGACCTGCTTTGACATTGTAGAGAAGCTGGCCAGCTACACCAACCCCATCACCCCCGCCCAGGCCAATGACCAGGACTTTACCCAGAACCAGCAGCTGGTGCTGGACAACAAGGCCCTGTTCATGCCCAACGGCACCTGGATCGTGGTCGAGATGGCCGAGGCTCCCCGGGCCGACGGCTTTGAGTGGGGTATGACCGCTCTGCCCGCCATTACCGAGGGCGGCGACCGCTACAGCTACACCTTCTTTGAGCAGATGTGGATTCCTGCCGGCGCCACCAACGTTGACGCGGCCAAGCAGTTTATCGCCTTCATGTACAGCGATACCGCGGTTGACCTGTTTGCCTCTGCCGGCGCCGCCCAGCCTGTCACCGGCATCGTGGATAAGCTCAGCGGCGACAATCAGATCTTCTATGGCATCTATGACGACGGCGCAATGGCCGCTCTGGGCGCCTTTGCCTCCTACAAGTCTGTTGCCGGTCTGGGAACGGTCCGCGAAGTGTTCTTTGATCCCGTGAACTCTCTGGTGTCCGGCTCCATGACCAAGGATGAGTGGGTCAGCAGCATTAAGGCCGCCAGCGATCAGATGCGTGCCAATCTGAGCTGAACTCCGAGAGAAAGCAGAAGATAGTCACGAGGGGGACGGCGAGCGGCAGCCCGCTCGCCGTCCCCCTTTTTAGAAGCAAATATGAATAATCTGTGAATGAAAGAAGCCATAGCCCAGAAAGGAGCTGAGCGTGTGAGAAAAAACAAGGGGCGCAGCCGCTTTATTGTGCTGTGTGTGGCGCCTGCCGTCATTTTATTTTTCATCTTCATGATCCTTCCGACTTTAAATGTATTCCGCATGTCCCTGTATGAGCGGGGCGCCTACTCCCCCACGGAGACTTTCGTGGGCATGGCCAATTTCCAGGCCCTGTTGCGAGATACTCAGTTTATCCGCGCCATGCAGAATACGATTTTAATGGTGGTCATTGTGACCATTATTACCTTTGCCCTGGCTCTGATCTTTGCCAGCATCCTGACCCATGAAAAGATCAGGGGCACCAACCTCTTTCGTGTTATTTTCTATATCCCCAATATTCTGTCCGTAGTGGTCATTTCCGGTATTTTCTCCGCCATCTATAAGCCGGAGAACGGCATGCTCAACAGCATTCTCTCCCTGTTCCGGGGCGAGACTGTGACCATGCTGTGGAAGGACGCCCCTCTGGTGGTGCCGAGCATTATCATCGCCATGATCTGGCAGGCCATCGGCTACTATATGGTCATGTACATGGCCTCCATGGCCAGCGTACCCGGCAGCCTTTATGAGTCGGCCGGTCTGGACGGCGCCGGGCGGATAACCCAGTTTTTCCAGATCACCATTCCCCTCATCTGGACCAACATCCGCACGACCCTGACCTTCTTTATCATCTCCACCATCAATATGGCCTTCCTGTTTGTCAAAGCCATGACCTCTGGTGGACCCAACGGCGCTTCTGAGGTGGCGCTGTCCTACATGTACGGTCAAAAGGACGCCGGCCTGTATGGCTACTCCATGGCCATTGGTGTGGTGATCTTCCTGTTCTCCTTCCTGCTCTCCGCCATGGTCAGCAAGGCCACCAAGCGGGAGCCTTTGGAATTCTGAGGGGGTGACAGTATGGAACTGAAGGAAAAGCAAACCAGCACCAAGGTCTATAAGGCCTTCATCTATGTGGCCCTGATCGCCCTGGCTGTCACCATCGTGGTGCCAGTGGCGTGGGTCTTTATGGCATCCATCAAGCAGAACAGCGAATTTTACGGAAATCCCTGGGCCCTGCCCCTCGGCTTCTACTGGCAGAACTTCGTTGACGCCTGGAACACCGCCAAAATGGGCGAATATATGCTCAATTCGGTGATCGTTACCATCCTGGCCCTGCTCATCCTGCTGGCCGTGGCCCTGCCCGCGGCCTACTGCCTGTCCCGCTTCCATTTCCGGGGCCGCCGGTTTTTTCATGTGGCTTTTATGGCGGGGCTGTTTATCAATGTGAACTACATCGTAGTACCCATCTTCCTGATGCTGCGGGACGGGGATACCTTCCTTAAAAATGTCTTCGGCTTCAGCTTCCTGCTCAATAATCTGGTGGTGCTGGCTATTGTCTACGCCGCCACCGCCCTGCCCTTTACCATCTACCTTCTCTCCGGCTATTTTGCCACCCTGCCCCACGATTTTGAGGAGGCCGCTTATATTGATGGAGCTGGGTACGGCAGAACGATGCTCCATATCATCTTCCCCATGGCCCAACCCTCTATTATTACCATCATCCTGTTTAATTTCCTCTCCTTCTGGAACGAGTACATTATCTCCATGACCCTGATGAACTCCACCACCGGCGGCAAGACGCTGCCGGTAGGCCTGCTGAACCTGATGCAGGCTCAGCAGTCGGCCGCCCAGTATGGTACCATGTATGCCGGCCTGGTGATGGTGATGCTGCCCACACTGATTCTCTATATCTGCGTGCAGAAAAAGCTGATTCAGGGCATGACCGTGGGCGGACTGAAAGGATAAGGTGGAGCCATGAAATTTTGGAAAGAACACACCGCGCTGCGGGTGAGTCTCATTGCCCTGTTCTTTATTGTGGGGCTGGCCATGATCATCGGCGGCTGGCAAATGACCGGGCAGATGAGCGGTCTGATCATCATGATTGTGGGTCTGGCGCTGCTGATCGTGGCCCTGGCCATCTATAACAAGCCCTTTCAGGACCCCAAGCGGTAGGGCCGCGGGGCGGAAAATCTATCATCCGATTAGGAGGCAGCATTATGAGCCAGAGCAAGCATAAGCGGGGACGGGTCACCATCCCTACCGATGTAGACGTGGTGCCCCAGACCTTACAGTTGCTGGAGCAATGGGGCGCAGATGCCATCCGGGACTGTGACGGTACCGATTACCCGGAGGAGCTGAAAAAGGTGGATGCCAAGGTGTACTCCACCTACTACACCACCCGGAAGGACAACGCCTGGGCCAAGGCCAATCCCGACGAGGTGCAGCAGTGCTATATCATGAGCGGATTCTACACCGCGGTGGGCGGCCCTCTGTCTATCCCCCTGATGCAGGGCATCAGCCCTGAGCTGATGGAGGTCAATACCCGGGACGACATCAAGCGCTGGTGGGAGGTGGTGGACCGTACCACCGGCCAGCCCCTTCCCCCGGATCAGTGGCGCTATGACGCCGAAAGCGGCTGTGTGGTGCTGGACGCTCCGGAAGCCTTCCACGATTACACGGTCAGCTTCCTGGCCTATCTCATCTGGGACCCGGTGCATATGTACAATGCCGTGACCAACGACTGGCAGGACTTTGAGCACCAGATTACCTTCGATGTGCGCCAGCCCAAGACCCACAAGTTCACCATGGAACGCCTGCGTAAGTTTATCGCCGAGCACCCCTATGTGGATGTGATCCGCTACACCACCTTCTTCCATCAGTTTACCCTGGTGTTTGACGAGCTCAAGCGGGAGAAGTATGTGGACTGGTATGGATATTCCGCCTCGGTCTCCCCCTATATCCTGGAGCAGTTTGAAAAAGAGGTTGGCTACCCCTTCCGCCCGGAGTATATCATCGACCAGGGCTACTACAACAATCAATATCGGGTGCCCTCCAAGCAGTTCAAGGACTTTATGGCCTTCCAGCGCCGGGAGGTGGCCAAGCTGGCCAAGGAGATGGTGGACATCACCCATGAGCTGGGCAAAGAGGCCATGATGTTCCTGGGTGACCACTGGATCGGCACCGAGCCCTATATGGACGAGTTTAAAACCATCGGCCTGGACGCGGTGGTGGGTTCGGTGGGTAACGGTTCCACCCTGCGCCTGATCTCTGACATTCCCGGCGTAACGTACACCGAGGGACGTTTCCTGCCCTACTTCTTCCCTGACACCTTCCACGAGGGAGGCGACCCTGTCCGGGAGGCGAAAGAGAACTGGGTCACCGCCCGCCGGGCTATCCTGCGCAAGCCCATCGACCGCATCGGTTACGGCGGTTACCTGAAGCTGGCATGCGACTTCCCTGAATTCATCCAGTACGTGGAGAGCGTGTGCGATGAGTTCCGGGAGCTGTATGAAAATATCAAGGGCACCACGCCCTACTGCGTCAAAACGGTGGCGATCCTCAATGCCTGGGGCAAAGCCCGCTCCTGGGGCTGCCATATGGTGCATCACGCCCTGTACCAGAAGCAGAATTACTCTTACGCCGGGGTGGTGGAGGCCCTGTCTGGCGCGCCTTTCGACGTAAAATTCATCAGTTTCGACGATGTGAAGGCCGACCCCAAGTGCCTGGATGGGGTAGACGTGCTGATCAATGTAGGCGACGGCGACACCGCCCACACCGGCGGCTGCTGGTGGGAGGATCCCGCGATTTCCTCCGCCATCAAGTCCTTTGTCTACCACGGCGGCGGCTTGATCGGTGTGGGCGAGCCCACTGGACACCAGTACCAAGGCCATTATCTCCAGTTGGCCAAGGTTCTTGGCGTGGAGAAGGAGACCGGCTTCACCCTGGGCTATGATAAGTACAACTGGGAGCAGCATCCCGACCACTTTATCCTGGCCGACTGCCAGGGGGAGATGGACTTCGGCGAGGGCAAGAAAAATATCTACGCCCTGGAGGGAACCCAGATCCTGGTGCAGAAGGACAAAGAAGTGCAGATGGCGGTAAATGCGTTTGGGAAGGGCCGGGCCGTCTATCTCTCCGGTCTGCCCTACAGCTTTGAGAACAGCCGCGTCCTCTATCGGGCCATCCTGTGGAGCACCCACGACGAAGAGAAACTGCATTTGTGGTTTTCCACGAATTACAACGTGGAGGTCCACGCCTATGTGAAAAACGGAAAATATTGTGTAGTCAATAATACCTATGAGCCTCAGTCCACCACTGTATACCGCGGAGACGGAAGTTCCTTCCAGCTGGACCTGGACGCCAACGAGATCCGCTGGTACGAGATCTGAGTCCTCTGCACTCTGCTGGTTATGTGGCTCCTTGATACGAGAGTCTATGAAACCTTAAAATAGTAAAAGCATGGAGGCGCCTGGAAAATTTGCAGGTGCCTCCATGCTTTTACGCAAAATCAATTTCGCTGTTGCTCTTTTGCGGGGGCTCTTTAGTTGTGTCCTTCTTTTTGGAATATCGCAGTTTCCCACAAATCAATATTCACCATAAAATACAGCCCTTTGTGTGTAGGAGGTGCCCCGCCGAGTTTATTGACAGCTATGAGGTCCATATCCGGGCATTAAATGAAGACGGAGCAAAAATTACAGGGACAGAAGCATTTCACAAAGCAGACGGTCAATGGCGAATCCTGCCCAAACTGCGGCCCTATCTCAAGGAAGATAGCGCCATCTGCACGCTGCAAAATGGTGTGCTGGAGCCGTGGTGGCCTGGTATGTGGGAGAACACTGTGCTGTGGGTGGCGCAGTGCTATGGAGCGCTACCTCATCTGACCATACAGGGATCCTTTGATGGGGAGACTCAGAATCTGAGGGAAGGGGTCCAAATATCATGAATTTTTCATTTGATAACCAGTATGTGCTCTCCCCAAAGCTGTTCCGCGATTTCGTGGAACAGGAGGTGAAGCCGCTGGCGCAGGAAATTGACGAAACGGAGAGATTCCCGGAGGAGACGGTTGGCAAGATGACGAAACTGGGCAGGCTGGGGCTCCTCCACCTGTGAACTGATTCTGGAGGACAGTATCATCCCCAAGAAGCGTATGCCGGGTAAGCAGGGGAAGGGTTTCGGCATTGCCGCCCAGGCTCTGGGTCTGACCGAGGGCGCCAGGGAGAAGGCCATCGCCTACACCAAGAGGCAAGCTCAGTTTGGAAAGCCCATCGCCAAGTTCCAGAACACCCAATTTACCTTTGCCGACATGAAGGTGGCGGTGGAGGCCGGCCTGCCGTTTACCCTGGAGGCCGCCATGGCCAAGCTCTTTACCTCGGAAAACGCCATGAAGTACACTGTAAAGATGGAAAATTATGATATGAAATGCATCGTCGCCCTGGGTATCTCCGGCGCCATCCAGCACCTGGCTGGCATGCAGGACTCTGAGTGCATCATCGCGGTGAACAAGAACGAGTCCGCTCCCATCTTCACGGCATCGTGGGCGACCTGTACAAGGTCGCTCCCATGCTCATTGAGGCCATCCGCTCCGCCAAGGCTGCGAAGTAAAAGGGTACAGAGTTCGGATCAGCTTGACGCAGTTGGCGGCACTGGTTGGGAGATTGGCCTTGTTGATGCACAGATGCAGCAAGATAATTATCACTGCGGTGAATGGAGCCGCAACTGGTGCCAGATACCGGGGCAGCTTTATTCTGCCCAGAGCCATTGGTATCCAGTGCGCTTGGCCTGGCTTACAAAGTGGTAGATAGTGATGTGTTACAGCAGGAGGCATCAACCTTGGCTCAACGGCTTGCTTCCGGACCTTCCCTTGCGTATGCAAATTTTAGAGGTTATGAGCATTACCTGAAGGATGTAGAACTTCCTACCGTGAATGCCTGTGCCACTACAAAAGACTTTCGAGAAGGAATTTGTGTATTTGTAGAGAAGAGAGGAAACCGATTATAATTGATACTATTTTATCCAGATTAAGAGTGATAAACATAGGAACTTTAATATGCCCGTTGCAGAGTAAACGAGTTCTGCAGCGGGTATATTACTTTGCTTCAACACCCACTGACTTTGCCAATGGCATCTGACGTTTGATTTTTGAAACGGGTGAACAGTTTTGAGGACATACAGGGCCAGGGCCCCACACAGTGGGGCGGCGCCTATGCGCGGTACAAGCGTTTTGGGCCGATGGCCCAAAACCTTGGCAGAGGGCGAATTCATTTCGCCCGAGCGTTTCAATCAAAAGGGGGGAGCCGCCCTCCGGGCGGCAAAATCCAAAAAGAAGGACACGCCTGGGCGTGTCCTTCTTTTTGGAACATCGCAACACTATAGATGCCTAATTATTTTTCTAACGCAAGAAAATTATTGAGCGACTTACCTTATTCTAATTCTTGTGGTATAATCTGTAAATTCCATCGTTCGTATTTTTCATGGTAATCCAAAAGGGCAGTGCGATATTCGTCATCTATGTGAACAATCTCGGATAGGTTCCGAATATATCCGTACCCTAATTTAGTGAACTCGGAAATATGAATTTGTCCTAAATAGGACTCTCCGTTGTGAGTAAATTCTACCAGGGCAAAGGAGTGAATTACCGTTTGCACAACAGCATTCACTACATCACCAGTTTCAGGTTGCTCACCACGAGTTAATCCAAAATTTAAACGAGCGCCCAGCGACAATGCTCCGTGCAAAGCATAGTGGACAAAAAGCCTCCATTCATCTGCAAGAATTACGCGCTCATCGCCTTTGTGCTGCCAACGATAGATTTTTGAGATGGGCATAAAATTGCCAAGAAATCCAAGTCGATACAAATCCTCGATAACCTGATTAAAATGGGTATCTATAACAGTCCCTGCATAATATGTGGAAATTCTTTTCTTCAGTTGGGATACTGAAAATGCTGTCTTATACCCCATGAAACAATTGATTATCGTTTCTATTTCAGTAGGATCATATAAGGCCCTTAATTCTTCTTTGATTTCAGATAAGCTTTCCTCAGAATAAGCTTTGCTAAGACTATTAAACACCGCCTGTGAAAAGACCTTGCTGTTATTCTGAAGTGCGTTTTTTGCAGTAGATAGCAAACGAACCATATCTCTGGGTTTACACCAACTATTGTTCAAGATATAATTGGCTGGCTCAATTCCGTGTATTTTTTCAGGAAACCACCGATTATAAACTTCTTTATAATTACATTCTTCAGATCCCTCACAGACTGCTATCCGCTTTAATACAATCTGAATAATAGGATGCATATACGAACTCGTATTTGCATAAATCCAGTTCAATGGGACAGAAAAACCTGATGTGGCTTTGTTGATTTCCTTTGTTACAATAAATCGTGAGATAGCATTTATTATTTCGCTACGAACAGAACAAATGATCTTTGTTTTGCCTACATTTGATTTTGCAAATATTGTATTAAAACGTTTAACTGTAAATATGAGATCCCTGATAAGCGCTAAGTCTCTCTCAAAAATCTGTCTATTGCCGTAATATGCTTCCAACTCATCAATAAAGATATAATAAGGGATATCTGTTCTATTTACTTTTGCAAGAGCCGCTTCGGCTTCATCGATAAGTAACATAAAACTCTGATACGGAGCACCTTTATTGTTGCCCAAGTCAACCTCAACTTCTGGAGACAATTCGGTTAAAGTGGCCGGATCCTTATATGGAACAGCAATCTTTATTTTGCTCGGAATTATGCTCTTCTTTTTGTTTAAAGGCGCCTTGATCTGATTAACTTTTCTTTCAAATTCACCCCAGAATTCATCATCAACAAATAGATTTCGATGGTTATCCTCATTATCTGAAACAATACGCTTAAAAATTAACCATCGCCAAATATATTCAAATTCTCGAATATCTAACAAAGCTCCGGGTTCTACTGAGATTGATGATAAAAACCGATTGGATATTGCTTGTAATTCGTCACGCTTAGCATCGGTGAACTCTTCTTTGAAAAAAATAAACGATGTGCATGTAATAGGATCTTCGTCCTTCAACTTGTTGTCCAAATAAAATAGGAGAGCGGTTTTTCCAGTCCCTTTAAATCCTGTGATAAAGCAATTATTCCCATATAATAGAGAATCAAGTTGAAAATGATCTGCAACAACAAAAGTCTTGATAAACTCCTCCAATCCCTCAAAGTTTATTTCGTCTTTTGCGTCCGGTTTTCCAGTGTATAAATCTCTAATCTTTATCTCATGCATACACGTTACTCCTATTAACAGAATCAGCTACAGTAAATGCTTAATCTGTATGTTTTCAACTAAACTACGACTCAACGCAGTCCTAATAAGAGTATACGATAACCTTCTACAAAAAACAATAAATCTCACCATTATTCAAATGGGAGGATGAAAATGGGTGGCAGGGCAAAAATTAAGAACTACTCGGAATCTGAAGAATTTTCAGTGGATGAACGTTTCTTTTTTGAAGAATGTCCGAAAATGAAGAGTGTTTTTTGGAGTCCTAAATCCTTTGTAAATCAAGGGGAACAAGAAAAACACCATTGATATCCGAACTTTAGGGGTTCGGATGTCAATGGTGTTTCACAACGCAAAGGTAGAAGGTTTATTGTTGTTCCTGACCAACCAGTCTTACCATTGTAACCCGCATGGCTGGATCTAACCAGAGGTGAAAGTCCAAGGCAATTTCTGAATGCGCAGTCGCACCCCCACCCTTGCCCTGTTTTACCGTTATCCCTATCGCATGCGTCCTTCTTATCCAAAGGCTCGGTGTGATTGTTAGGGATGAGAACCGTGCCTGCTGCATTAGTTCTTTGCATGCAGCGTCATCAAAATCCGGGTTCTCCGCCATTTCCCACTGGCGTAAGAATTCCAATGTATTTCTGCTGCGCATCCAGCTTTGGATTACATACCCAGGCGATTCTTCGGAATATTCTTTGGCCAACTGAGTCAATGATATTGAACCGTTATTTGCATTCTCTCTTATGTAACGCCTTATGATTTGAGTGTAGGTAAAGATTCTTTCAAAGTCTTTGCTCTTTTCCTCGTTGAGGGAATCGTAAAAATCTTTTCTGATCCCGGGTACAAAATCCGGGAAGACCAAATTTTTTGAAACAAGCGTCCCAAGCACGGAATCGAATTGAAGTGCAATCCTCATATACAGCTCGCTGAGTTCTTTCTCCGTCATACTGTATCCTCCGCTTTTTGTTTCAGTATAACACAGAAAGAGAGGCTTAGATAGAGTTGTACCAAATCATAGTGCCGGAGATTGATACCGAGTAGCTTTTCTGGGACTGCCGGCCTTGTCGTAGTCGATATTACATCTGCGGCCCTTTTCAAATTGAACATCCATATAGATTTCGGTTCCAACGATTGGGATGTACTTTGCATTGGACAAGAGCTTATCTATTGCTGCTCTTGTCCAGCGTTCTTTCCCGGTAGGGGAAGTGATCCTTTTCTCGGAAAGCATGTCTGCAACTTTGCCAAGGCTGGCTCCGGAAAGATAGTAGTCGAAAATTATGCGGACGACTTCCGCTTTCTCCTGGCAAATGATAAATTCATTGCCTTCCATCTGATAACCATAAGGAATACGCATGTTTACATATCTCCTTTGCTAAAACAATAATATACGCAGGTTTAGAAACGGAGCAATCTCCGCCCAAACCTGCGTTTTGAGACAGTATTTATGGAATAATGAATAATCAGCACTGGTGTATCTGGTACAAACTGACGGTTAAAAGCAAAACCTGCGTATAACTATCGTTACACGCAGGTTTTGTCTACTTTGGAACATCGAAACAGTATAGATGCCACGGCCTTCGCCCATTCGCAAGCTACCGGTATATTATTTTTTACTCCACAGGAGATAGCTCTCCGCTATGAGACTCCAGAGCTTCGATTCGGTGATCCTGCGTCAGAATCTCCATCTGGCTGATAGCGATGGCATTGAGCTTTGCCAGCCGCTCAGCCTGAGACATCCCCTCGTTGATGAACACCGCATTCAGATTTTCCAGATTGGACAAGCAGACCAGCTGCGAGACATTGGCGTAGTCTCGGATATTTCCTTTCAGATCCGGATGGCTGTCCCGCCACTGTTTTGCAGTCATACCGAACAGGGCCATGTTCAGAACATCGGCTTCACTGGCATACACCATGGAGACCTGCTTTGCGGAAAGCTCAGGCGGAATCAGATTTTCCTTGATGGCGTCCGTATGGATGCGGTAGTTGATTTTGGCCAGGTTTCGCTTGATGTCCCAGCCAAGTTGTTTCATCTCCTCGGTCTTGAGCCGCTCAAATTCCTTGACCAGATACAGCTTGAATTCAACAGAAATCCAGGAGGCAAACTCAAATGCGATCTCTTTGTGTGCATAAGTGCCGCCGTATCGACCCGCTTTTGAGACGATGCCGATAGCGCCGGTTGCCTCCACCCACTTTTGGGGAGTCATCACAAAACTGTTCAGACCGGCCTGACTCCTAAACGCATCGAATTCGACACGGTTAAATTCCGGGTTGTAAAGGGACTCCCAGACACCAAGAAACTCAATCGTATTCCGGTTGCGAAGCCAGTTTTGAATAATGTATCGGGGGTTGTCACTGTCCTTAAGCTTGGCAATATCCGTCAAGCTGATAAAGTCATCCCGACTGGAATTCCATTGTACACTGATTTCGGTTCCCCTGACAACCAGTTTGTCCACGCACTTACACCCCCTTGTGGATTATTTTTTGAAGAAGTCCCTGACAGCCTTCCTCCACATCCCGCCAGGTCGTATCGAAATCGCCGGTGTACCACGGATCGGCTACCTCGCCGGGACGGTTGGTAAAGTCCATCAGCAGATGCATCTTGTCGGCAAAATCGCCACCGCAGATGCGGTACATACTTCGCATGTTGGCATGATCCATGCCAATCAGGAGGTCGTATTTCTCGTAGTCGCTGTTCAGCAGTTGGCGGGCTCTCTTGCCAGAGCAATCGATGCCATGCTCGGACAGCTTGCGGCGAGCCGGCGGATACACCGGATTGCCGATCTCCTCGGTGCTGGTGGCTGCCGACTCGATCTGAATGCTCTGCTCCAGACCGGCCTTCTTCACCAGATCCTTCATAATAAACTCGGCCATCGGGCTTCTGCAAATGTTGCCGTGGCAGAGGAAAAGTATCTTGATCATGCGTTGAACACTCCAATTTGCTATCTTCGCATTCAGTATAGCACGGAACCTCTGATTCGTCGAGGAGGAGTTCCAGATGGGCCTCTGCCGCAATCTTTTTCTGGAGATCAGCCTTTGACCACCCAAATTGCCGGGCAGCGCGCAAGTACCAGTGCCGTTCTTCCAGATTCAGTTCTGCTTCAAGAATGACCACATTGTGTGTCCAGCTGATTTCCATGGCCAGCTTCAGCAGGTCAGGCTCCCCACCATACATCCGGTAGAAATCCCGCATCCGGCGCAGGTTGCGGGGAGAGAAGCCGGAAGCACCCTGGTAACGGCTTTTCAGGTATTCGGCAGCTGCGACAGCGGCACCCTTTTCCGGTCGGTCACAGACCAAAGCGCCCATCTGGCAGTACAGCTCCATCTGAGACATTGCGGTGGCTATTGCTGTATCCATAGCGGCAAACATGACAGAGTAATCGATGTTTTTGCGGATGTTCATGGCTTCCTCCTTTCCGGCAGAACCTGCCTTATTAGAAACAGGCCAAAGAGAAACGCAGGAGTATTTCCTGTGCTTCTCTTTGGCCTGTTTTACACCACCTGTACCATCTGCTCCCAGAGCAGAACGAAGCGGTCGTCGATGATCCTGTTGTCGTGATAATGTCCGAACAACCAGTAGTGGAATTTAGCTCGCTCTCTGACTTCCTCCAAGAAGTCGGTCAGGTGGTCGTGGACATATCCGCCGTTTCCCAGTATGTCAACGATACTGCTTGGGGCGCAGTGGGTGATCACATAGTCCACCTCATAGTGAATGCGTTCCAGATTGCCCCGAGCTTCTTCGTACTCGGATTTGCTGGGAAGCTCCTGTTTCCACCAGGAGTGGTGGTTGACCCGGAAGCGGGCGCCCATTCTGCGAAGAGCCCAGTATTGTTCTTCAAAATCGGGAGCTTTGGGATTCAGAATACCATCCTCGATGTCATGGCTCCTGGCTCCGCCCATGGTGAAGAAGGAGTACCCTTGCAAATCAAAGATCTGCCCACGCATCAGGTGGATCACATGGGGCCGGATGCGCTGGATTTTCCCGCCGTTCCATTCCTCTACGGGATATTTCCCCAGCAGATCGAAGTTTTCGTGGTTGCCGCTGACAAACAGCGTGGTAAACGGTAGATTTTCCAGCCGATCCAGGCTGCGGGCATCCTTTTTGCCTCCTTCCCATACACCGCCGAAGTCGCCGCAGATGATCATATAATCATCCCTGGTCATTTGTGCCTGCTCCGGAAAGTGCTCTGGTTCAAACCGCTGGAAGTTACCGTGGGTATCGCCTGTGGCATAGATCATATTGATTCACCTTCTTTCGCTCATTATATCATATCCTGGTCGACCTGAACGCCGCCCCGGAGATATACCGTGATTTTCTTGGCAGAGTGGACTTTGACCGTATCCACCAGCTGCCGGATGAGGGCTTCATCCCATTCGCAGATGTGGCAGGGTGCCTGTTCCATAGCGGCTACCGCATCTTCTATGCGCTGGACTGCCTGTGCATTATTTTGCCGCTGTTCTTCTATGTAGGCTCGCTTTTCTTTTAATTCGGCAGCCTCATTCATAATTTCTCGCAGCTGGGTTGTGTATGCTTCGGCATCCTTAATTCGTGCGGCTTCTGCCACCAGCTCGCGTGTCAGGCTGTTCAGCTCGTCCAGCCGCTGTTCAATTGCCGCAAGGCTCATGCTCTCACCGGGTACCGGGGCCAGTTCCACCTCCATGGCGGATGTGATCTGCCGGATAAGAGTGCTCTTTTGACTCATGACGGAATTGATGGCAGCGAGGATTGACCGCTGGAGTGGTTCCTCATCCAGCGTGGGCGAGTTGTGGCAGTATTTGGTCCCATAGTCCAAGCGACTGACACAGCGCCATACCACCCGCTTTTTGCCGCCCTTGGACCAGGTGCATCTGCGGTACAGCGTTCCGCATTCACCGCAGACCAGCCGCTCCGAGAGGGCATATTTGCTGGCATAGGATGTCATGCCGGTGGGGGCATTCTTTTTGGAAGGACTTTTCCCGGCGCTGCGCCGCGCCATCTCCGCCTGTACCGCATCGAAGGTTTTGCGTTCCACGATGCCCTCATGATGATTCTGTATCAGATACATGGGAAGCTGTCCGGTATTGCGGATGACCTTTCGGCTGATGCAGTCGCTGATATAGGTTTTCTGCAGAAGGACATCTCCACAATATTTTTCATTCCGCAAGATGCTGCGGATGGCTGTGATCGTCCATTGGACATTTCCAGACATATTAGGGATCTGTTCTGCCTCCAGCCGATCCTGGATCATCCGAAGGCTGGCTCCGGTCAGGTATTGGTCGTAGATCGAGCGAACCACCTCTGCCTGCTCCGGGATGATTTTCGGCTTGCCGTCCTCGCCCTTTTCGTAGGCATACAGGCGGTCGTACTGAATGATAGCTTTTCCTTCCCGCATGGCCTGCCGCTTGCCCCAGCGGACATTGGCGCTGATGCTCTCGCTTTCCGCCTGGGCGAAGGCGCCCAGCATGGTGATGAGGATTTCACTGTCTGCTTCCAGGGTATTGATATTTTCTTTTTCAAAGATCACCGCAATGCCAAGCTCGCGCAGGGCACGGATGTAGTTCAGGCAGTCCACCGTATTTCTGGCGAAGCGGGAGATGGATTTGGTCAGGACGATGTCGATCTTCTTTTGCTTGCACATCCGGATCATCTTCAGAAATTCAGGCCGTTTTCGGGCTGAGGTACCTGTGATGCCCTCATCGGCAAAGATCCCGGCCATGGTCCAGTCACGGTTGGTCATGATCTTGTCGGTGTAGTAGTTCTGCTGGGCTTCATAGCTGGTGAGCTGTTCCTCATCGTCGGTGGAGACACGGCAGTAGGCGGCCACGCGAAGCTGGCGCTTGATTGCCTGCTGGGCTGCGGCCTCCGGCTTTGCGGGAATGGTAATGACTTTAGGTGGGCTTTCTCTCATACCGTTTCACTTCTTCCTATCATTTGATGGTTTTTTAATTGTATATCCAGGGTTCCGTTGCTGTAACACAGGATAGCGGATACGGAACTTTGAAGCAGTTTCGCATCCAGCTCAGTCATAGGCTCATGCTTGGAGAACAGTCTGCGGAGCCGGATGGTTTCGTACTGGTTCGGATTTATGGCACTGTATTGTGCTGCGGCGATGGCCAGGATGAGTTTCTGAGCGGCACCCTCATCGATTGGTTGCTGCTCCATCACGGAATCCAGTTCTCTTTGCAAAGCCTGCTCTGGAGTATAGGGTAGATGTTCCCGTTTCGGAAGTGCGATGCGTTCCGGCGATGCAATCATACCATTGAGCAGGCTCAGCACCTGTTGTTCCATCTGCCTCGTGGCAGTATGGCCGCTGAGCCGGCGCAGGAGCTTTTGCGCTTTTGTTTTTTGTGCAGAAGCTTGCTTTGCGCTCCGCTTTTCAAAGACTTTGCTCAATGTTTCCTGGTCAGTAATGGCGGGATAGCCACCTTCTCCAGTGTAGCGTTGGTCCTCTAAAATACGGGCCACCATGTTTTTGTTCCATAGCTTTCCCTCGTCATAGAGAATTGGCTGCTCCCGTAGCTGGACCACTAATGTATTGAAGGAGGCACCGGAAAGGTACTGTTGGAAGATATACTCCACCAGCTTTGCTTCTTGGGCGTGGAGGACAACTTCCCCCATTTCCACCCGATACCCAAAGGGCTGCTTTCGATTGCCCATCACCGCACCGTCCTCTCTATCGCTTCGACCAGCTCCAATCCGTTTTTCAGGCGGAATCGGAACTGCACGTTGCTGTCCACGATAACCTTTTCAACGAGTTCACCGAACAGCTCCGCATCGAAGCAGTCAAGGAAATCCGGCCCTGCATCCAATAGATCCATCAGTTCCCGTGTTTGGGCGATGGTGCTGTCGCTGTCAGTGACCAGCAGGCGTTCCTTTTTCAACTTTACGGTGCGGAGCTGTTCGGTCAGCTCATTGCTCTGGGATATAAAAATGTCAGGATCAATGAGGCCCTGCTGTTTCAGCGTGGCCAGCATCTGATTCTGACTGGTCAATTCGGATATTTGTTTGTTGAGTTCAATGACATCCAGGCTCCATAGCATCCGGCGGTTGCGGATGGCTTGGAGCGAAGTGATCATTCCCGTGAGGATTGGTTCGCTAGAAGACGCTTCGCTCTATATTTAACTCATCCAGCAGTTCTTTCTCTGTGCTGTTAAAGCGGTGGATAAACTGCTTGACCAGTATCTCATAATAAAGCTCGCCACGATCTGGATATCGTTTCAGACGGAGCAGAGCTCTATCAATTACATCGACCAACATGCGGCTCTCCATTACGCAGCAGACTTTCTCCTCAAATTCTTGGAGGTCAATATCTGGGGCGAAGTTTTCCAGATAGCAGAGGCCAGCGTCAGCATCCCGATTTCCAAACTCCCATGCGTATTCGTGCAGTTCCTCAGCACGCTCACTGAGAACCCAAACCACATCTCGGTATATTTTCAAGATCAGCTTTACCCGATGGTAGGCCAGCTGACTGTCAAATCCAAGGGAGGCCATTTGTTTCTTGCACTTCTGGACAGTGACGCTCTCTCTCCTCATGCTACTTTCCTTCAAAATTCAAAATCGCATCTCCGTACTTGGCCAGAAGCAGAGCGC